>NPIE01004778.1_pt1 | contig 260526 bp, 213 predicted proteins | sample 8637661 | NCBI WGS metagenome assembly NPIE01 (sample SAMN07420842, study PRJNA396082) | bioreactor metagenome | isolation source: sample BA12 brine-fed electro-methanogenic bioreactor BA | place: Japan: Kochi | collected 2016-12-09
CATCCCAATATGCCCTGGGATGGCACACGCCTGATGTATGGCGTTCTCAAAGGCGCCCCGCCACGGCTTGAGGCGGCGCAAAATTTGGCAGGTGGGGAGGATATCCCTATTTTGCAGCCGGCTTTTTCACCAGATGGGCGTTACCTGAGTTACATTCAAAATAAGGGTAAGTGGGACCAGTTAATCCTTCAGAATCTGAAAGATGGCACCACAAAGACATTGGTGGAGGGTGGTGCGCTGTTGAAACCCGCCTGGATCCAGAGCGTGGTGGTGCAGGCATGGTCACCAGACAGCAGGCAGATTTATTTCCTGCAATCACAAAGCGGCGTCAGCGAACTCAATCGAGTGGATGTGGTAACCGGCGAGATCAAGCCAGTAGACCTCAGCCCTTACACGTCACTGGCGCAGCCATCCGTCAGCGCGGAGGGGCGGGTGGCGCTGCTGGCGAATGCCCCCTCTATTTCTTCACGGGTGATTAGTCTGGCGGAGGGGAAGACCACCATCCACCAACGCAGCACAAGTGAATCGATCCCGCAGGAAGATCTGCCAACACCTTACGAGATCAGCTGGACTTCGTCGGATGGTGAAACGGTTTACGGGATTTACTCACCGCCCACCAGCGGTCGTTTTGAGGGTGACGGCTTGCCGCCTGCCATTGTGCTGATCCACGGCGGGCCGACCAGCAGCGTGTCAATCGGTTACAACCTGGAGGCAGCATTCTTCACCAACCGCGGCTATGCCTATCTGGAAGTTAACTATCGGGGCAGCACCGGATTCGGGCGTGATTACCGGAATGCCTTGCGGGGCAGTTGGGGACATCTGGATGTGATCGATGCAGCGGGTGGCGCCCAGGCATTGGTTGATCAGGGGTTGGCTGACCCTGAACGGCTGGTGATCAAAGGCGGGAGTGCAGGCGGCTATACGGTTCTCAACGCGCTGATCCGCTTTCCCGGGTTGTTTAAGGCCGGGATTTGCTCTTACGGCGTATCAAACCTGTTCACGCTGGCCATGGATACCCATAAGTTCGAAGAACGATACACCGATTCACTGGTCGGGCCGCTGCCAGAGGCAGCAGAAAAATACCGTGCCTGGTCACCGGTGTTCCACGCTGAAAAGATCAAAGATCCGGTGGCGATTTTCCAGGGCGAAGAGGATAAGGTTGTCCCGCCCAGCCAATCGGAAGAGATCGTTCAGGCGCTTAAGGCGAAAGGTGTACCGCACGAATATCACCTCTATCCCGGGGAGGGGCATGGGTTCCGCAAGTCGGAGACCCGCCGGGCATATTACGAAGCGATTGAACGCTTCTTGATGCAGTATGTGATATTTGGGTGAGGGGGGAATGGGAATTAGGTATTAGGTAGTAGGTATTAGGTGCTGTGAATATGGTATTGGGGGATTAAGGTGAAGGCTGCAGGGTGGGTTCTGATTTAAAACCTACCCTACATTTATAAAGAATTAATTTGTCATTGCGAGAAAGTCCTACAGGGACGGCGAAGCAATCTCGTATTGGTGATTGGTGAGTCGTGATAGGTAAATATGGGGTGAGCAGGGATTAGGCATCAGATAGCAGGCAATTAAGGAAAATTTATCATTGCGAGAAAGTCCTACAGGGGCGACGAAGCAATCTCGTATTGGTGATTGGTGAATTGTGATTGGTAAATAGGGGTAAGCAGGGATTTGGTGCCAGTTAACAGGTTAAGAAAAAGCTGTTTCGGGAGAACGCCATATCGTCCAAGGTTAGGTCCTGAAATAGAACCCGCTGGAATACTCGAAAAACGAATTAATCCTTTTTGCCTTTCGTTGGCGGGTTTGATTCCTCCAATGGTTCAACATGTACATAAGCGCGGTCCACTTCATCAATATCTTCCAGCGCTGCCACCACCCGGTCTTCGACAGCATGCACTTCTTCGAGTGAAGCATCGCCGGGCAGGTTGATGTGCATATCGACGATCAGCTTTGGCCCCACGTAATCGCTCATCATATGATGCACATTTTGCACGCCTTCAACCTTGTTTGCAGTGTTAATGATCTTTTTGCGCAGGGTTTCACTGGCACCAGCACCTGTCAGGTAGCTGATGTTCTCTTTGCCGGCGTCAAACGCGGCTTTGAAGATCCACAACGAGACCAATAAACCCGCAGCCGGGTCTAAAAGGGGGTGGATGAAGTTAGAGCCGAGAATGCCGATGAAGGCTGCCATCGAAGTGAGGACGTCGCTGAGGTGGTCCTTCGCAGTTGCCCGCAGCGAGGGGCTATTGGTGCGCCGCGCTAATTTAGTAATCAGGTAGAACATGACGGCTTTGAGGGCAGCACTGACCAGGAGAATGATGGTGGGTAAATTGAGTTGGATGGCTTCTCCGCCGGTGATAAAACGATCGATGGATGTCCGCAATGCCTCATAACCAGCAATTGTCATCATTAAAGAGACCACCAACCCTACCAGGGGTTCAAATCGTTCATGCCCTTGAGGGTGAGAAAGATCAGGCGGCTTCAGAGATAACCAGATGCCAAATACCATTGCAAAGGAATAGATCACGTCAGAGATGGAATTAGCCGTATCTGCATACAGGGCAACGCTGCCCGTGAAATAGGTTGCCAACCCCTTGCCAACAGCCAGGAGGATGTTGCCGCCTAGGGTGATGATCAACGCGGTTTTATAGGCGCTGATTTTTTCAGGATCGGGTTGGTGGTCACGAATCATCTGCATGACAGTTCATCTCCAGATAAGGAACCATAGCGGTGGTAAATATTACGGCAGATTGACGGGTTTGGGCAGGGGACGGCCTTGTAACCCGGCGATCAGGTTTTCCACCGCTAGTAAGGCGATCTGATTGCGGGCAGACCGTGTGGCGCTGCCGATGTGCGGCAGAATGATGGCGTTAGGAAGTTTATATAGTTCGTGGGTGGGCGGCAGGGGTTCAGGGTCAGTTACATCCAGGGCGGCAAAGCCGATCTGGCCGGTTTTGAGCGCTGTCACCAGCGCGTTTGTGTCCACCACACCGCCTCGGGCGGTATTGACCAGGACCGCATGTGTTGGCATCTGCTCAAACTGGGGTGCGCCGATCAAGCCCTGTGTGGCGTCGTTCAGCGGCACGTGCAGGCTGACGATATCTGATCGGGAAAGTAGTTCATCAAGCGGCACATACGTCACACCCAGAGCAGATTCTGCTTCTGCGGCCCGGGAGCGGCTGTGATAAAGGATGCGCATATTGAAACCGCGTGCCCGTCGGGCGACCGCTTGACCGATGCGCCCCATGCCGATAATACCGAGGGTAGCACCGTAAACATCCTCACCAAGCAGGTTGGTCAGCTCCCAGGTTTTCCAGTGACCGTTGCGGGCATAGTCGATCGCCTCACTCAGGCGGCGGGCACCAGCCAGGATCAGGGCAAAAGCCAGGTCAGCGGTGGCATCAGTCAACAGGTCGGGCGTATGACCGACAGGGATGCCATGCTCGGCGGCTGCCGTCAGGTCAATATTATCCACACCGACGGCCACCTGGCTGATGACTTTTAGGTTCTGCGCCTGGCGAATAACCTCACGATCGACGGGGTCAGTCAGCAGGCACACCAGCCCATCGGCAGTGCGGGTTTTTTCGAGTAAAACCTCATGCGAGGGCGGGGTGGTTTCAGGCCAATATTCTGCGTTGCAGAACGCGTTGAGCTTTTCTTCGGCATCTGACGTCAGGTGACGAGTCACAAAAACATTAAATGGCATACAGGGTTCTCCATCAGCTTTGGTGTTGATTTGACGCTTAATTGTAACCCCAAAAAAGCAATCAATAAAATGTGGGTGTTGACCGCTGTTAAAAAACTAGTCAATATTTGGCTGTTGGATCAAAAAAGTGATTTTTGTGGAATGATCTTGTGCCTTTTGGCGTTAATATATTCAATAAACTGCATATACTATGTGCTATAATGATTTTCTGAGACTACGCAGAGTGTATATCTCAATGATAAGGATTAAACCGTTTGATGCAATCCATTAAAGAAATCGAAAACGAAATCGTGCGGGAGTTTGATGCACTGCCCGATATTGATGCGAAATATGCGCATCTTTTCAGGCTGGGCGAGGCATTACCCGTGATGGATCCAGCCTTTAAAAATGATGATACCCTGGTTAGAGGATGCCAATCTGCCTTGTGGTTTTACTTCAGTTTGGATAAAGGCCAGTGTCATCTGCAGGCTGACAGCGATTCAATGATGATAAAGGGACTCGCAGCGTTGTTTGTACGCTTGATCAACGGACAGGAACCGGCGGCTGTAGTCAATATCAGTCTCGATTTTATCGATCGGATTAGCGTCTCGAAATTGGCTTCAAATCGCAATAACGGTTTGCTGACGATGCTCGACCACATCAAAAACGAGGCAAAGCGATTGAGTGAGCAGCACCAAACAGCGGAAAAGGGAATTTCGTAATCATGACAGAGTTAAGTTATCGGATGCTGTTTGTTGATGGTGTACCAGCCGGTCTTTTAGGGCTGGATGAATTATTCGTGTCACTTTACGGGTCTGAGTGCACACCACAGGATGCAGATATTGGAGAAAAGCTCATCCGCGGGGTGCGGCAGCATAATTTTGTTCCCAAACCTGCCATTGCGGCATATCAAACTGTCCTTGAGCAGGAATATGAGAAGTATTACCTTGAGCGGACAGGCGGTGGAAAGATCTCAATACGGGATTACGGCACCTGGGAGGGAATTCCAAGGGAACAAATTCCCTGGTTCCCGATTGTTTCTCCAGAATTGTGCGATGGGTGCGGCAAATGTATTGAAGTATGCCCTAAGGACGTTTTCAAGATGGATGAAGCGAACAAGGCCGTTGTGATTGAGCCCTTCTTGTGCATTGTAGGCTGTTGTTTTTGTAAAAGCGCCTGTGAGCCGCAAGCGATCCTGATGCCTGAAAAATCGATGTTAGACCAATTCCGTCACGGCCAGCGGCATGCCACATGAGATTGTGACCAGGACTGCTCCGTGGGGTGCAACGAAGAATTAACAGGATTGTTGATCATTAGCAAACAAGGGGCTGGGAGCCATCACTACTATAAAAAAGTCAGCTTATAGGTTTTCTTTTATCAGAACAGGATATTGTTCACATTGACAAATCTCTCTGCTCCAGATAATATATGCACTTAGTTCGGACATGGCGATTGTGAAAATTAACCCAATCGAATGTCCCAGTTACTGATTATTCGCTTTTGTCAGTCATTACACGCAAGAACATGCTGATTGTCTTCCTTAAATAATAGGGTTGGTTTTTATGAAACAAAACCGGAAATTGATCTGGATCAAGGCACTTTTATTGACCTTAGCACTGTTGGCCATCCGGCCACCTGCTGTAAATGTCATAGCACAAGATAGTGATGTGAACATTTATTTGTTTTATGGGGAAGGCTGCCCGCATTGCGCACAGGCAAAACCGGTTCTGATGGGTATGGCGGAAGAAAACCCAAAGGTTGGTTATGAGGATTTCGAAGTCTATTATAGTGAAGAAAACCAGAAATTATTCTTTGATTTTGGTATCGCCTTTGGGATGGAACCCCAGTATGTGCCGACGATTTTTATTGGGGAACGTTATTGGGTTGGCTATTCAGAAGATATCCGCCTTGAGATTGAGAATTACATTGAGCAATGCCTGAATTCGAGTTGTGCTGACCCGGGTGGTGAAGTATTGGGAGTTGGTGCGCCAACGGCTGAATCATCCACACCTGAACCTACACCGACTCCGGCAGAGTCGCAAGCATTTACGGATACACCTTTACAACAACCTTCGGCTGAGATTGAACCCTCAAACCCTGGGGAGGAAGAACCAGATCGGGTGATCACGCTGCCCCTGATAGGCACGGTTGATCTCTCCAATCAATCCCTGTTGTTAAGTACGATTTTGATTGCCCTGGTGGATGGGTTCAATCCCTGTTCGATTTGGGTGCTCTCGATGCTGCTTGCGATCACGTTGAACACGCGGTCACGCAAGAAGGTGCTTATTATCGGCTTAGTGTTTATTTTTGTCACCGGGTTAATTTATGCCCTGTTCATCGGCGGGTTGTTCACCGTTTTCAAAATCATCAACTTTGTTGGATGGATCCAGTTGATTGTGGCACTGGTGGCATTGATCTTTGGGTTGGTCAATATCAAAGATTACTTCTGGTATAAACAAGGCCTATCCTTTACCATCAGCGACGAGAAAAAACCAGGCATTTACAAAGGCATTCGGCGTTTGGCTAAAGCCGATGGCTCGATTTTTGGATTGATCACGGGCACTGTTGTGCTGGCAGCGGGTGTTTCATTGGTTGAATTCTCCTGCACCGCTGGCTTTCCTGTCTTGTGGACCAATTTATTGGCAGCGCAAAATGTGTCTGGGTTGGCGTTTGTGGGATTTTTGCTGGTGTATATGTTGATTTACCAGATCGATGAACTCGGGATTTTCCTTGTATCAGTATTTACGTTGCGCAAGTCAAAACTGGAAGAGAAACACGGGCGCATCCTTAAGCTGCTTGGGGGGATGCTGATGTTGACGCTGGCGGTGGTGATGCTGGTAGACCCGACCTTGATGAACAATGTGAACAGTGCACTGCTTGTATTCGGTATTGCCTTTGCTGTGGCGGGGGTGGTTTTGCTGGTGCATCGTGTCATCCTGCCGAAATTCAACATCAAGATTGGCTCAGAGGATTAAAAATCCTGAATTGGTGGCTGATTTAGGATGAGTTTGTAAAAACCCTTGCTTTTTTAACATAAAATCTACTATAACAGTAAAAAAGGAAGGAGTTTTTCATGGTTGAAAACGAAGCATATTGGCACGCGCTGGTCCATAAGATCAAACCCGATCTTGACATCAAAAATGTTGAGCTCTACCAAGAAGGATTGGTGAGCAACATCTTGATCGTCAATCATGAATGGGTAATCCGATTCACGAATACTGCATGGGGGAAAGAGCTGCTGGACCAGGAGCATCAATTAATGGAATATCTCAAACCGAGGTTGACCCTTTCGATTCCATCCTCAGTCAGGCATAGTGATGGGGTATTGATCTATCCCTATCTGGCTGGCGAGACATTTCGGCGTGAATTCTGGGAAGAGGTCGATCAGGCAGGTCAGCAAAAACTCGCCGACCAATTAGGGCAATTTCTAAATGAGCTTCATCATGCACCCAAAACCGATCTCGATTGGGAGATCCCGCTGACATTAGCCCCGGTGACTCGTGAAACCTGGGTTGATATCTATGACCGGCTGGTTGAAAAGGTTCAGCCTCTGCTTCTGCCTTACCAGATCAAATGGATGACCTCATTGTTTGAACCGGCGTTATCCATTGATGATTTCTTTGATTTTGACCCTGTGATCATTCACGGCGACCTGGTGCCCTATCACATCCTATATCGCCCCGATAATGAAACTTTAAATAGCGTGATCAATTTCGGCTCTGCTGGTCTGGGAGACCCCGCCACCGATCTGGGCAACCTGATCAGTGCCTATGGTGAAACCTTGGTTTCACGTTTATCCGCAAGTTGTCCAGACTATGAATCGCTGCTCACCAGGGCACGATTCTATGCCCGGGCACTCGAACTGCAGTGGGTACTGTTAGGTGTTGAATCCAATGAATATTACTGGTTCACATCCCATCTTGGCGGGCCGCGCGATATTCGTTAGCATTAAATTGGAGACTTTATGCCCTGCCCACAAGGTCTATCAGGATTCTTGTGGCAGGGCTTTTTTAATCAGTGATTGTTTTAAGTTCCATAGTTTTGCTGAGAGCGAAACGTGATAAATATGAGGGTTCATCAACCGACATACGCCTGGGTCGAGCATAGCAATATCCTGGTCACGTCTTGCACGCATTTCTGAAATTTCTTCTTTTTCAACCATAACCCTGCCATCCTCGATCACCGGGATGAGCAGCTTTTCAATCCGGGTGATCTCCGATGGGGAAAGCGTGCGATGTTTGCCAGCGTTGGTCGGGTGGCGCAGCACCAGCGGGGATTGTGCGGAGATGTTTTCGTCATATAGCCCGATCAGGTCGGCTGTGGCTTTGCCGCGGTCATCATAGACGCGCCACACCCGCTTATTGCCCGGGTTAAGGATCTTATCCACATTTTCCGAGATCTTCAATGTCGGGAGCCACTCACCATCCTGTTGGATTGCGACCAGCTTATATACCCCATCCAGGGCAGCATCGCCGCCTGAGGTGATCAGTTTTGTGCCGACGCCATAAACCAGGCGCTTGATCAGGCTGTCCGGGTCTACGCCATAGCGTTCTGCTTCTTCCTGGATTTGGGTGACAATCTGCCAGATGACCAACTCGTCCAGATCGTTTGAGAGCACGATTGATACCTCCGGGAAGCCGGCATCATTGAGCATTTTTGCGGCTTTGATGCTGAGATGTGCCAGGTCACCGGAATCAAGGCGGATGCCAACAGGTTGGTGCCCTTTACGCTTCAGATCTTCAAAGACGCGGATGGCATTTGGGATGCCTGATTCAAGCGTGTCGATGGTGTCCACCAGCAGTAAGCAGTCATTGGGGTAGATATCGGCATAAGCCTGGAATGCAGCCAGTTCACCTTCACCCAAACCCATAAAGACCTGAACCATGCTGTGGGCGTGCGTGCCCTTGGGTGGGAAGCCTAACACATGCGAAGCCCCAACATTAGATGAGAAATCTGCACCTCCGATCAAGGCTGCCCGAGCGCCCTGAATGGCACCCAAACCCTGAGCGCGGCGCAAGCCGAATTCCAGGAGCATTTGGCCGCGCGTGCTTTGTTTGATGCGCGCAGCTTTGGTGGCGATCAGGATCTGATAGTTGATCTTGTTCAATAGCCCGGTCTCTATGATTTGACCAATGGCTAAGGGCCCCTCAACCACATGCAGCGGCACATTGGGGTGTACCACGCGTCCTTCTGGTATGCCATACAGGGTGATGGCTTTGGCATCAAAATCGTTTTTCAGCCAATCCAGGAAGTCATCCGCAAAGAGTTGTTTGCCGGTTGAACTTTTCTGACTGCGCAGGTAATTGATCTCTTCATGTCCAAACCTGGCCTGATCCAACCAATCGAGCAAGGACTCCAACCCTGCGTTGATGGTGTAGCCGGCTTTGTGCACGCCATAATCCGGGTTACTGCGGTAAAAATGGTCAAACTGGGCTTTTCTTTCGTGGAGCCCCATCCTGAAATACAGTTGGGACATGGTCAACTGGTATTGGTCTGTCAGTAATACGCCGCTGGCATTAATCAGTTCGTTGGGTTTCATGTTCGATCCTTGTATTAATCTGTTTGTTAATTGGATTCCACCCGGATGCCGCTCTCGAGCAAGCGCCTGACCGAGCAGGCTTTAGCGACTTTGTGCAGCCGATCCAGTTGTTTTGGGTTCAAATCACCTTCGAAATCCACCGTTTCTGTGATGATTTCCTCATATTGTTTGTCTTCATCGCAATCGTCACAGTCATCCGCAAAGACCCTGTCATAGGCTGCATCGACGGTAACCCCTTTTAGGGGAATTCCGTGATTGCGTGCGTAAGAATTGACAACGATTGCTGTACACGAGGCTACACTGGCGAGGAGCATCCCGTAGGGTGTCAGTTCGTGTAAGTGCATGATCGGTTCAAGATCTTCTGCTGTTTCGTCATGCGGATCTGAGGCTTTGAATTCTGTCCGATAACTTTTATCCTGATAGACAACAACTCTTTCTGACATGGTATCTCCTTTCAATTAATTTGGTTTTGTTCTTTCTTATATTGATTATATTGGCTAATTGATCAAGATTTAGTGTTCTGCATCGATTCTATGGAATGGCAAAGATATGGATCATCCCATTTTGGCCGCCAACGGCGATCTGCATGCCATTGCTCGATATGTCAAGCGGGAGGGTTTCATCGTTCTGATGAAATTTAATTTTATAGGGGTAGGTGGCTAAGAGCGATTTGGTCAGGGTATCGTAGATTTCAAGGGAGTCGTTTGTTGCAATGATGAGCGTAGTGCTGTCTGGGCTGAAGCGCAGCGCTTTACCTGCGTTGTCGGTGTAGAAGGTTAATGCTTCAGGCGATGATAATCCTTCCTCAGCATCATACTGCAGCAACCAGGTCGCATCTCCCGTCAGGGCAAACGTACTACCATCGGGCGAAAAGCCAATATCGTTCAATTGATGTTCTTCAGGCAGGAGCACTTCCTGCGGATCATTCTCCCCCCAAATATAGATGCCAGAACGGTTGCCTATGAAATACGGGATTTGCGCGGCAGGCGCTTGCTCCACCCCAGTGATTTGGAAGGGATCTGTTCTGTCCGGATAGATCGTTTCGATCAGGTTGCGGTTTGTCACATCCCACAACCTGGCTGTGCAGTCTTTGCTCCCGGTTAAGAGCTGAGAGCTGCCAGGTGAAAATTGTAGATCGGTCACTGCGCCTTGATGGGCGGATTGCAGATCGTCATATTGCCTTTTTTCCAAGTCAAAAATCCTGGCGATGCCGTCTGACAAACCGGCAGCGAGATATTGACCGTCGGGCGAGAATTGAAGGCTTTGTGCTGTACCGAATAGGACACCAAGCTCCTGACCATTGTTTGTGTCGAAGAACCGGATCCAGCCGTCGCTGTAACCTCCAGCCAAGACAGTTCCATCTGGCGAATAAGCTAATGCAAATAGGGCTTGGGGATGGCGGTGCATGCTATTCAATAAATTGCCCTCAACAGTGGAGCGCTTTTCGATGACGCCATCGGGTTTCAGCCCAAAAAAGAATTCGCCGCCTGGCGAAAAGCTCAGATCTGTGAAGTGGGCGTTGATTTCCCATGCAAGCTGACCGTCTGATGCCCGCCTGAACTCAGATTTACCAGTATTGAGTGAGATCAACATCATGATGTTGTCAGGGGTCATCGCAGTTGTCTCAATAGGTGGACTTGGAGTGCTTTCTTCGCATTCCCAGGAATAGCCGCCGGCAGTGTTCAGGCAGGAGTTCGGCGCTTGATAACAAGGGTCTGGTAATCTTCTCGGGTAGTCTGTCAGTTGGTAAGAGGTTGTTTCACTGGAGATTTGCCAGTGCGTGACTGATGAACCGCTGTTGAGGATCAGAAATCCGCCATCGGTTGAAGGCGTAACATCCTCTTGAAGATCAATAAACTTTTCCCAGTAAGATTCGGGCAAATCGGTGGGGAGAGAAACCGAACGGACATCTTCAGGATAATAGAGCGAGAGCAGATTTAAATTTGTATCATCCAGCACGCCATATACGCCGGCCTGCTGGTTGAAAAATGCTGCTTCGCCGGCACTGAAGGTTTGCACGCCTAACGGACGCCACGACCCAGTGTTCCAGCGGTTGATGATTAAATCGTCTGTGCTTCTCGCTGCGCTGATTAACAGACTGCTATCAGGTGTAAACGCCCCAGAGATCGTGTAGTCGTCCGGAAGGCCTTCGATTGAGAAAAATAGCTGGGCAACTTCAAGGAAATCATAACGTTGAAAAACCTGAATCCTGTTAGGGTATTGCGCTAAAGCGACGAATTGATTGTCTGGTGAAAAAATGATGGCTCGCACAGGGTAGGATGTTGGGATAAGGTGTAAAAGTTGGAAGTTCAGGCTGTTGTAAAAATATGCCCCGATGTCCGTTGCGACACCAAGCAGCAGTCCGTCACTTGAAAGGGCGATCTCGTTTGCTGCACCTGTTCCATAACGGGCAACTTCTTGCAGACGGTCCGCGTTTGCCCTGGAGAGAGCCTTGCTGTCTGGGGCGTATGCAGTGGCGGTGAGGGTTGGGACTGCGACGGTGTCCTCAGTCGTGGGTCTGGCTGTGGGAGAAGATTGCGGTAAAGGTGTGCTGCTCGGTGAAATTGCCATGGGTGTAGGTGTTGCCTCTGCGATTGTGATGGAAGAGGCAGGTGACGGCAAGGTCTCAGGGGGCGTAGTTGATTGGCAGCCTGTGACCAAAACACCCATAATAAGGCAGGCCAGCAAGAGCCTGAGAGGATGCCTTCTATGGCATTTCATTGGCGCTCGCTTCCGGCGGTCAACAAGACGGGTTTGTCCGAAGTGTGCTCATAAGTTGAGCCATTCGGAAAGACCACCCTGGTTGTGGTTTGGCCGCGTTTTATTGAAAGCCCCTGCCAGTTGATGTTAATCGGCCAAGGGAAAGGATTTGTGCCCCATAGGGCGATCCGAGATGGCGAGAAAAGACGGATGCCGGCGATTTGCAGGAATAAACGAAGCGGCAACATGCCTGTGATCGCATTGCGCTGCCCTGCCGGCTTTCCGTTCTTAGCATTATAGTAGGGGTAAAAACCGTTAAAATCCTTTATCCCGTCGATGATGGTGGCTATCAGGTGGGAGAATAAGTGCATGGCCTCATCGTGATCGCCCTGATCTGCCAGGCTTTTGATGATCAACGTATTCCATAGCACATTAATCCGGATTGGGAGACCATCAGGTAAATCCGCCTGGCAGCGCCAGGTTTCGGGGATACCATAATAGCGTTCCGTGTCTTGTATATTGAGCGGATGGTTCAGGATCCACTGTATCTGGGCTTTTGTCAAAGTTCCGGTCAACAATGGCAGCAGGCAGGTGATATCGCTCTGTGTATAATCTGCCGTCTCAAGCTCAACCTGATCATCTGACTTTAAACCGATGATTTCTGCACGGTGTAAGGCACTGTATATATGTTCCGTGGTCAGATGTGCCCGGCCGTCAACCCAGCGTATGTCGGCGGGTTTATATGTTTCTGTGATCTCGTGGCCATTGGCATTCAGACCGGTGAGGTGCAAGCTGGCAGCGCGAGTGTGTTCGTCGCCAGCGAAAAGATGACATTGCAGCCTGTGCGGCTCAGAAAAGGTTTTGTAAATTTCATGCAGTCCTTGGGCTGGTGCAGCGTAATTTAGCTCTTTGGCTGGGGACTGATGAGTCTCGTGATCCAGATAGGCGAATCCATATTCTTCGTCATGCCAAAAGGCGTTGAGCTTCTTCTTGATTGAAATACTGAATTTTTCCAGCCTGAGGTCGTCACATTTGATCCCGGTGATGTCGGAAATCTTTTGAAGGGCGAGGGTTTCGCGGTAAAGCATGGCAGCCAAAGCGGGGCTTTCTGCTGTCCGGATGTTCAGCCCGCGTCCGGTCTTATCCCAGCGGTCAAAATTGAACCCGCCGGTGTCCAATTGTAATTGTTGTGGATCGTCCCAGGTATAAGCCGGTGCATCTGGTTGATGTGAGATGCCCCAAGATATAAAGTTCTGGCATAGCGCGGGGAAAACACGTGCTAAGAAGGTTTGATCCTGGTTGATCTCGTAAAGATCAAGACACAAGCTGGCAAGCAACGGACATTCCCGGATGGGGGGCATGAAAGGCGATTGATTACGGATGATATTTAATTGGCCTTGTTTGTCGATCCGCCTGATGAATTTCTCCAGCATGGCGGAGAGCGCTTTTTCCTGTCCGGGGAGAATAGCTTGCGCGAGAAATGCCGCTTCAAGTATGGTCAGGTCATCGACAGTTGATTTGGCTTCTGATGGGAGACTCTGATCTGGCAGTCTGGTGCGCACAAAATGCGGGGATGACGGATCAGGTGAGGTTATAAAATGAGATGCGGCAGCGATTTGAGATAATTCAAAGGCTGCATCCCAGTCAGGGTCACCTGTTTTTATTTGAATGTGCTGGCTGGCATGTGCCATGATCGCGTTTTGTGCGGTCTCACGCCACGGGGACTCCAGGATCCTTTGTGCGGTTTTGAGTGATTTCTTCTGGGTGTTTTGTGTAACACACGCCCAGCTTATCTGCTGGGGGTGTTGTGGTTCACTAGCAATCCGATTGATCAATGCGGGCAGTGGATTATTTGTTCCATGTGCGCCGCCTGTCATGTAGAGAACGGGATGAAGATCTTCTGATTGCCCGGTGAGGACTTGTAAGCCATCAACTTTTAGGGGGCGGGTTGGGGTGCCGCCATTCATCGGGATGAGGATGGCAGCTATCTCAGCGATGAAGTTGATCTTTTCATCCGTTTGATTTGTTACTTTTATAGCGCCGACAAGGATGTCTTGTGCGGCAGCGAAGCAGTTTAATTCAATCTGCAAGCCGTGAATTGGCTGGTATTGGACGCGCAGATAAGCCGGAGTGTATTGTGTGATGGTTGGCGGTTGGAAAAAGCCCTCTGGGTGAGTGAGAGTGGAATCGACTAAGCGCACGCTAGGTAGGATACGCATGGATTGGGCGCGCAAGTTATAAGTTGTCTGCAAGCGAAAGGGATTTTGATCCTCTTTGTTGTAGACAAATTCCCATACCTGGTCGTTAGCAGGTTGGTAGATTTCAGAATGATGTTGGGCAGACAGGATAAAAGCGTAATCAGAACGCAGATCTGAGGATTGCGATTGCATACCTCCATTTTACCAATCAATAGCGATTTATTCACACTTGATCATGGTGTAAACAAAGGATTAAGTGATGAGAAAACTCATTAATAATAAAATATTTATATTATATAGGAGATAACGGGCTCGGATTGCATAAGGGATTATTTTTAGGGGATTATTATGTTAAAATGATGGAATGATGAACACAGACGAAAACCAAGAGAATTCATTGCCGCAAGGCGAATCACCATCTGAGGATGTACAGTCTGCGCATTCTGATCCGGTAAGTGATGAGGATACGCAAGAGATCATTACCCCTGAAGAACAAATGCCAGAAAATAAAATTGACCAGGCAGATGAAATATCATTAACATCTGATGAGGGTGCGCCTTCCGATTGGGTGAGGGAAGTGGACGCTGAGAAGGCTCCCGCCAACCCTGAGGAGGATACCCAGGAACACATCATCGAAGCGAATGGCGATACACAGGAGATCGTGGCATCAGATGATAGCCCAGCACCCAACCTCAATCCGGATTTACACCCGCAGGGAGATTGGTGGGGAGATGAACCCTTCACCCCGATCGAATCGCTTGACGACGAAGATACGCAGCCGCTCAAACCGGTAGGAGATGAGATGGCTGAAACCCGTGCTATTCTTCCTGATGAGGTTGAAGAGCCATTATCAGATCTGGATACCCGGGTATTACCGGTTGAGGAAGAAGATCGATCAGGTGTAGAAACGCGGGCAATCCCATCGGCAGCACAAGATGAATCAAAAGCAGAAACGCGTGCCAATCCCTCAGACTCACCAGGTTCACAAGAACAAAAACATGTGACAGACGATATCCCCACTGTGCCGCCGCCCAATGTGCCCCAGGATTGGACGCCAGAGAAAGCCAATCTGCCTCGTTATGTCAGTGAGGTTGATCAACAAGCAACCCGAGTCACACCGGCTGCTTATAAAGGCGCGGCAAAGCAAAGCAATGCTCAAAAACCGCCATATGGCGATGGGCCACGCGGACCTGAGAAGAAGGGGAGACGCCTCTCTGAGATGCCCCGGCCAAAAAAACCCGTTGATAAGAAAAAACGGCGCGGGTGTTTTTGGAAGATCTTGCTTGCATTAATTTTCTTATTCGTTTTGGCTCTACTTATTGCCGGGTCAATTGGGATCTATCAATATTTCCGGATTTCGTCCTCCTTGCCGAATGTGGCTGAGCTGCGGGAGAATGCAGCCAAGTTTGAAACCACGCGCATTTTAGACCGGGACGGAAATCTGCTGTATGAGATCCTCGACCCCAACGCTGGCCGGCGCACCTATGTTTCTCTGGAAGAGATTTCGCCTTATATGATCGCAGCCACGATTGCGACAGAGGATAAGGATTTTTACACCAATCCCGGGTTTGATTTGTTTGGGATGATGCGCGCCCTCTACCAGAATTACACCGCCGGCGAAATCCGCTCAGGCGCATCAACCATCACCCAGCAACTGGCGCGTGCGCTTTTGCTGGACCCTTCTGAACGGTATGAACAAAGTTATGAAAGGAAAGCCCGAGAAATTGTGCTTTCCTATGAAATTACACGGCAATATTCTAAGGAAGAAATTTTAGAGCTGTATCTCAATGAGAATTTTTATGGGAATATGGCTTATGGCGTACAGGCTGCTTCTGAGACCTATTTCAATATTTCTGCCGAGGATTTGAACTTGTGGCAGGCATCATTTTTAGCTGGTTTGCCGCAAGGGCCATCGATTTATGACATTTACAACAACCGGGAAGCCACCCTTTATCGGCAGCGATCCGTGCTTGTGCTGATGTATGAATTGAGCGAAGAGCGGAACTGTATTGAGGTTGGCACAGGTCGGCCGCCGATTTGTGTGTCATATCCCGAGGCGACCCAGGCCGGGATTGACCTGGCGAATTATGATTTTCCTGAGCCCACATTCAGTATGAAGTATCCCCATTGGGTGGTTTATGTGCGTTCTCTGTTAGAGGAACAGTTCGACCCGCAGACTATCTACCGCAGCGGGTTTACGGTATACACCACCTTAGACCCTGATATGCAGGATACAGCCCAACAGATTGTTGCAGATCAGGTTGCCGCGCTGGCAGAAAATAATGCGAATAATGGTGCCCTGGTTGCACTCGACCCGAACACCGGCGAGATCTACGCGCTAGTCGGGTCAGCGGACTTTTATGACGACACGATTGATGGACAGGTGAACATGGCGCTGACCCAGAGCCGTCAGCCAGGTTCTGCCATCAAACCGCTGACTTATGTGGCGGCATTTGAGAAGGGTTGGACGCCTTCCACTTTGATTTGGGATGTGCCGACCCAATTCCCACCATCCACAGATCCCTTTGACACCAATCCACCCTATGAGCCGGTCAATTATGATGGCAAGTTTCACGGCCCGGTCACCCTGCGCTCAGCCCTCGCAAACTCGTACAACATTCCTGCGGTAAAAGCGTTGGAATTTGTCGGGATTTATGACAATCCGGATACACCGGTTGAGGAAGGTCTGATTGCCTTTGCCAGGCGTTTGGGTATCACCAGCCTGGAAGGCGGGCAGTATGGGCTTTCGTTAACTCTGGGCGGCGGTGAAGTCAGTTTGATGGAATTAACATCGGCATACAGTGCTTTTGCAAATGAGGGACGCAAAATGCCGACGGTTGCAATTACTAAGATTGTGGACCATACCGGCGAGACGGTTTATGAGTATATCCCGCCAGCCGGCGACCAAGTGATCCGAACGGAACACGCCTACCTGATCACATCGATCCTGTCTGACACAGCCGCACGTGTGCCGATGTTTGGCACCAATCCGGTGATCAACCTGGCTTTTCCTGCCGCAGTCAAGACAGGCACAACCAATGATTTCCGTGACAACTGGACAGTTGGCTACACATCAGACCTGGTAGTTGGGGCGTGGGTTGGTAATGCGGATTACACGCCTATGGTCAACACCACAGGACTTACCGGTGCCGGCCCGATCTGGGCGCAATTTATGACTTATGGTATCAATCAGATCAAAGGCGGCACACCCACACCCTTCACGCGTCCGCCGGGGATTGTAGACCGGGTGATCTGCGCCATTTCTGGCACCGAACCTTCTGACTGGTGCCCACAACAGCGCAGTGAGATCTTTGCGGCCGACCAACCTCCGCAGCCAAAATCGGAAGACCTGTGGAAACGGGTCAATGTGGATACCTGGACGGATTTAGCCGCTTCGGATGTCTGTTCTGAATATACAGACCAGAAATTCTCAATCAATGTCGAAGATCAGTGGGCGCAGCGCTGGCTCAAGGACAACCCGGATGGCAGAGCATGGGCAGAGCGGATGGGCTTTTCAACACCGCTCTTCTTCGCTCCGCAGCGAGCATGCGGTGCAGATGATCCGCGCCCCGTGATCGACATTCTTGGCCTTGGCAATGGCCAGACGATTTCAACCAGTCCTTTGATGATCCAGGGTGCGATTTCTGCAACCCAAAATTTTGATTACTACCGGATTGAGTGGGGCAGCGGCCCAGACCCGCTGACCTGGACGGTTTTGGTGGATGAGCAGCGAACCCCGCAAGAAACGGTCGGCGAATTGTATGAGTGGGATCTTGAGGAAGTTGAAGCCGGGATTGTTACATTGAGATTCTATGTTCACAGCACCGAAGATACTTATGCTGAGAAGAAAATCAGTTTGAACATCCAGGTGCCAACACCAACGCCAACCCCAACTGAAACATCTACGCCGACGCTAACGCCAACACCGACCGGAACAGCCACGCCGACGGAAACAATCACACGCACCCCGCCGCCAAGCCGGACGCCAACGGAGACACTCACACCAACAATAACACCGACAGCGACTGAAACGCCGACACCGACAGAAGCGTTCGAACCGTGATCTTTCTAAAACAGGGCTAATTGGGAAGAACGATATTCAGGTGGATCAACAATTATTTGTTCTTTGAACAACTCACGCGATAGAAGGGGATTGACCTCAAGATCTCGGACCAGCCGGAATTTGACGATCAAAAAATCGCGATCCAATCTTTTTACGAGGAGAGGGTCGCGTTCTCGTTTAAAGGCTAATAAGTTAGCCCGGCTGCCCGGAATGACGAGCAATTTGGTTGTGGCGTCTGTGGATGATTTACGCAGGTGCTGCGAAACGGCGGCTGACGCAAAAATATGAAAGCTGTAGTCAGGGATGGGGCTTTGATTTTGATACCAGAGCATCGGATCGCCTTCTTCAACGCGGTAATGTAATTTATCCCCTATTTTGGCAAGTGATATTCGGATGGCGCGGATGTCTTCACGCCGCTTTTCTGGTGTTTCTGTGTCGCGCAGCTGCCAGAGGTGCTCTTCTGGGTCGATGCAATCCGCATAGGATTCGAGGCAGTTGAGCAGGCCGACATCTTCTGGGGTTAGCAGACCCGGAAAGGCTGCATTGCAGCATTGTCTGATTTGTTGAGCAGAAGTGGTGTTGTTATCGATCAGGTGGCGGATAATCTCGATCTCGATTTGATCGATCAGCGGCATTTCAGCGCCTTCCGGGTTTTCAAGGAACCAGATGCCGCTATCCAGTGAGGCTGTGCCGCCTGCGACCCGGGTTAACAGGTTGGGGATTTGGAATAGGGTTTCAAGCCATTTTTGCGTTTCGGAGCATGCCTGGTTGCGGTTTTGAATGAAAATATCCATCGCCAGGTTGTTGTGATAGGCTAAACCGGTTACTGCGGCAGCATGCACCAGTTGAAATGCGGCTGGCTCAGCCTTCTGAAGTAGAAAATCTTCAACACTTTTTTGTGCGAGGTTGATCGCCTGGCTGGGCAGCAGCGTAGGCTTGTTTGGGTCTGAAGGTTGCCAAGCGCATTGGGCTATTTGGTCGTCTGTGGATTGGGCATACTTAGTTAATTGCCATCCGGAATTGTCTGCGGCTAATAGCGTTGCTAAAAGAAGTAGGGGTTCGTTTTCTGCGATCAGCCCCCAGAATTTTATCTGCGGATGATAAAATGTGTGAACCGCTTCAAACACGCTCCGCAGCGCATTGGTGTGCCAGTTCCAGTCATATCGTTGACGGGAGAGCACCTGCCGAATAGGTGTGACAGCTTCCTTCCCCCAGATCCAGCCCGTCCACAGGGCAGAGAGGGTCCAAAAAGCCTGGTTGGGACGTGGGATACCAGCAATGACGGCTGAAAAAAGGTTTTCTTCAGGCATTGGATCAATTTCTTTGAAGCGTCCCTCGAATAAGTAGATGCCTTCGGCAGGTTGAGCGGTATCGCCCCAATCTCTGACCGGGATGGGGGATTTTACGATTTGCCAGGCGTTGATTGCTTCTTCCATCACCTTCCAAAGATTGCGCTCTGCAAAAATGGAGGGGATGACAATCTGGCGCGGCCTTTCACGCGGTGTGGGATGCGCCCAGAGCGTATTCCCGCGGTCTGCGGCAGCCAAAATCAACGCGGTTAACAGGTCGCGGCGCCTAGGGGATTGTTCCAGGTTTTCAAGTTTATTGATGATGGTCTGAAGGATGATTAGCGGCCGAATAGGATAAGTGTTGAGCGCATTTTCAACCTGTTCGCGCAGCGGGTCATCGACATCAGCGATCCGATTGAGGGCGCGAGCCTGGTGCAAACGCATTGGCGGCAGTTGGCTGAGCGATTCTTGGGCGTCGTCAGTTAGAATTTGTTCATCGTTTGCCCCGCAGAATGGGCATGCAACTTGGGCTGCAAAGGGATGTTCTTCACCTTTTTTCCATAAGAAACTATCTGCTTCGACTGTACGCTGGCAGTTGGCGCATTTTACCTCGTACAGGCCCCGGATATAAGGTTCCATGCGGTCATCACCCTTGGTTGAAACCGCCAGGTCTTGTAATGCTGCAACCAACTCACCCTGCTGAGGCGCGCTGGCGATGATTTTCACTAAGAAAGCCTGAATGGGGTTGTTCACGGCTGCCAGGATGGGGTGACCAGCCGAGGCAATTTCGATGATCGTCATTGGGCTGAAACCGAAGGGGTCTAACACCCAATCATCGGGTTTCAAGTTTGCCTGGCACCATTTTTCAACCATCCCAGCAGGGATAGGCGGCAGAAACCTGCCGAGGGGGAGCTGGGTAGGAGCTGAATTTCCGGCAATATAAGGTACTTGCATCGAACCATTCCTTTTTCGACGATGTTCGATGAAATTTTTGATTTACTTCTACTTAGTTAATTTTTCATCCGGTTATGTGTGCTAAACCTTCTTTTCTAAAATGCGCACCTGGTAGGGTGCCATGCTAACCTTTCCGGTATATGCAGTATTTTTCGTTAAAAGGCACGTCCAGCCGCCTTTCGGAAGCTCAAAGTTTAGATGGCGGCTGCTGAAATTCAGTATCACAATGATACGATCGCCCTCATATTGGCGTTCGTATGCCAGGATGAAGCGTGGTTGATCGGTCAGAGGGGTGAAATCGCCGCGGATTAATGCTGGTGTTGACCGGCGGATTGAGATCAACTTCATCGTGAAGTTCAACATTGAATTAGGATCTGAGAGCTGCATCTCAACATTGCGCTTCGTATAGTTGTCATTGACGGGTAGCCAAGGTTCGGGAAGTGAAAAGCCGGCATGGGGCGCGTTGCGCCATTGCATGGGTGCGCGGCATCCATCTCGCCCTTTATAAAACGGCCAGAAGCGTTTGCCAATCGGGTCTTTGACATCAGCCCTTTTTCGAATAGGGATGTCGCGCATGGCGATCTCTTCACCATAATAAAGAAAAGGTGTGCCTTTGAGCGTCAGGAGCATCGCCAGGGCGACTTTCGCCCGGCTGTCATATTCGCCAAAGCAATATCGAGATGCTGCCCGTTTCATATCGTGATTGGACAAAAAGTTATTTGGCCAGGCATCTGCTGCGAGGGCGTCATACCACTTGAGTGCCGAATCCAGGAACCGCTGGGGGTGCCAACGGTTTTCGGCAAAGTCAAAATTAAAGGCTGCATGGAGTTTATCATCACCACAATAAGAGGCTGTCTGCTGGGTGTTGGCTAAGAAGGTCTCTCCAACCACATAAGATTGATTGTGTCCATCCACAATGGTGCGGATTTCTTCTAATAAAGGATACATTTCGGGTTGGGAGACATCATAGATGTGTTCCTGGCGGTCAAATGCTCTGACCCCAAATTTGGACGGGTTATCTTTGAATTCGGGGTCTTTGAAATAAGCATTGAACACGTCAAGCCGAAAGCCTTCCACACCTTTATCGAGCCAAAAGCGAAAAACATCCAGCATGGCAGATCTCACCTTGGGGTTGCGCCAATTGACATCAGGCTGTTCTTTGAAGAACATGTGGTAATAATACTGACCCAAGTTCTCGTCATATTCCCATGCTGGACCGCCAAAAACAGCCTGCCAGTTATTGGGAGGCTCGCCATCAGGTTTGGGGTCCTTCCAAATATAAAAATCGTGATAAGGGTTATCTTTCGACTGCTTCGAATTCAGAAACCAGGCATGCTGATCAGAGGTATGGTTCAACACCAGGTCCATAATGATGTGGATATCCCGTTTTTTGGCTTCTTTCACCAGGCGTTCGAAATCCTTCATCGTCCCGAATTTGGGGTCAATCCCGGTATAATCTGAAACATCATATCCGAAATCAACATCCGGTGAAGGGTTGATGGGGGAGAGCCAGATCGCATCAATGCCGAGCGCTTGCAGATAATCTAATTTTTCAATGATCCCCTGCAAATCACCAATACCGTCATTGTTCGAGTCAGCAAAAGAGCGGGGGTAGATTTGATAGATCACACCATCACGCCACCACAGGAAGTCCTTCATCATTTCACTATCCTTTGTTGTTGTCGAATGAGTTCTTGAATGGTTAAATTATAGTAGATTTTACAATTTCGGACAAAAAATGTTAGTTGTGCTTGATCATTTGATATTTGAATTTGGGTCTAAGGGTGGGCTATGACTGATCGGTTTTTAGACCATATATATGAAGCTCACTTACTTGCACCTCACTTTGATATGTGCTAAAATCACAGTTGAGTTGATAAGCTTCGGCTTATTTTTCATACCCTTTACGTCGAGAAGTGGGTTGCCCCCACTTTTCTTTGTATCAAGCAAGATTTTTTAGTTATTTGGAGTTTGTGGCACTATGAAAAGTGAATTTGCACTGGCATTTAATGAGGTTGTTGAAGATCGACAGCTTTCAAGAGAAGTCATTTTGGAAGCACTCGAGTCCGCGATGGTTTCGGCCTATCGACGCGCCGTGAATGCCTCAAATGCACAGCTTGTCGAAGCGAAAGTTAATATGGACACCGGCGAGGTGTTGATCTTTGCTGAGAAAGAAGTTGTGGAAGATGTTCAAAATAAAGATACCGAGGTTCTGCTCAGCGAAGCGCGGGAAGTTGAACCCGAAGCCGAGTTAGGGGATATGGTCGTTGTGGAGTCCACGCCCGAAGATTTCGGACGTGTGGCTGCCCAAACTGCCCGGCAGGTGATCCAGCAGCGCATCAGAGAAGCTGAACGGGATATTCAGATGGAATATTTCGAAAAACAAGTTGGTGAAATCGTCAGCGGTGTTGTCCAGGCAGTTAGCGGTTATTCCGCCACGATCGGGTTGGACAAAAAAGCTGAAGGAATAATGCTGCGGAAAGATATGATCCCACGAGAGCGCCTGCGTGTTCACGACCGGATTCGCTGCTTGATCTATGATGTTAAAGATAATAACGCCGGCCCCAAAATTTATCTTTCACGGGCGCATCGAAAATTCCTGCGGCGATTGCTTGAAAATGAAGTGCCCGAAATCTATCACGGTGTGGTCGAAATCCGATCCATTGCTCGTGAACCCGGCCAAAGGGCAAAGGTGGCTGTTTCAGCCACGCAGCAGGGGATTGACCCGGTTGGTGCCTGTGTTGGTGTGAGGGGCGTGCGCATCCAGGCGATCGTGCGCGAATTGAGCGATGAGAAAATCGATGTGATTGAGTGGAGCAACGATGCTGCGGTTTTCATCGCCAAGGCGATCAGCCCGGCGAGGGTGATCGGTGTTTATCTTGCTGAAACAGATGAAGAAGGCAAGACAGCGACAGTTGTCGTGCCTGAAGATCAACTATCACTTGCAATTGGACGAGATGGTCAAAATGCACGGTTGGCAGCAAAGCTGACGGGCTGGCGGATTGACATCAAGAGCCAGGTTGAGGCGGCAGGTGAAGCGCTGCAAAAATTGCTCGAAGATCCCGACTACCAACAAATGGCAGAGCGGGAAACCGAGGCGATGGAGAAGGTCACCGTCATGCTGCAGAAGAAGGCAGAGGGACGGCCGCTTCCTCCAGAGGACTATGATTTCATGGCCGCTTTCATCGATCGGGTTGAGAAACGGATCGAAAAGAAACGCCGCAAAGAAGATTTAGAAGAAAAGCGGCGATATGAAGAAGCCCTGGCTACTGTTCCGGAGCTGACATTTGAGATCAACATCCTTGATGTGGATTTGCCGGAGCATATTTTGTTTATCTTGCAGGAAGGCGGCCTGGAAACATTGGGTGACCTTGTATTGCAAATGCGCCTTGATCCGGATAAAGTCCTGGCGATGAATGGCATCGGTCCGAAGTCATTCGAACAAATTTCTGAATTAACAAATGCCCTGCGCGTCATTCCTGAAGAAACCCAACCTGAAGCCGAGGTAGAGACCGTTGAAGCAGAGGCCGTTGAGGTTGTTGAAGCTGTTGAAGAAACAGAAGAGCCTGCGGTTGAAGAAACGGTTGAGGAGCAAGCACCTGAGTCAGCACCTGAGGTTTCTGATGAAATCGAAGCGGAAGAAGAGGTTGAGGAGGACGTTTCAGAACCTGCTAAACAAGAAGAGAAGGAAGAAGAAGATTCCTTTGATAAACTCTTCTCCTATGACGCAAAGAAATTTGGCCGATTTGAATCTGAAAAAGCAAAACCAGATTTCAGCGATGACGAGGTTGAAAAACCGAGCAAGAAGAAGAAAAAGAAGAAACGTCGAACATTCACAGATGAACCTGATGAATGGGAAGATTGGTAAATTAACGCATGAGCAGCGATTAGATGGTCAAGCGATCTAAACGTCGCAGCAAACATATCCCACGCAGAACTTGTGTGGGATGCCGTGAGGTGTTACCCAAGCGGGCATTGATCCGGATTGTGAACAGCCCTGAAGGTGTTAGGGTAGATCCAACCGGGAAAGCCCACGGCAGGGGGGCGTACTTGCATGACAAGCGAGTATGTTGGATGCGCGCAATGAAGGGCTCTCTTGGCCACGCTCTGAAAACCGAACTGACTGATCAGGAAAGGCAGGATCTGCTGGCTTACATGCAGGAGCATATTCCTGATGAAAGTGCGGATGAGGCGGGGGCAGAGGAATAGTCAAGATGAATTAGATCATCTGGTCGCTCCTCAGCCGATTAATATTAGAAATTTAACCTTGGGCATCGTTGTGATGCTTTGGGATAGGGGAATTAACTTGGAGGTGTTGAGTGAGCGATATTGAAAATAAGATAATCATTTTACCTTACAGCATTGGTGTGCGAGATCTGGCTGAAAAATTAGAAGCCAGCCCCATTGAGGTCATCAAAGTTTTGATGGCTAATGGCGTTATGGCGAGTATTAACCAGAGTGTGGATTTTGATACTGCAGCTGTAGTTGCCAGCGAACTTGGCTTTGAACCCGAATTAGAAAAAATTGAAGAAGAAAAGCCAAAAGATGTTGGTGAAGTCCCATTGTGGCGCAAGATGATCGAAGACGAAGATGAGGCAGATTTAGAACCTCGTCCACCTGTGGTGACCATGCTTGGTCATGTTGATCACGGGAAAACCAGCCTTTTAGATGCGATTCGCGAAACAAATGTGGCGGGTGGCGAAGAGGGTGGGATCACCCAGGGAATTGGCGCTTATCAGGTGGAGCATCATGGCCGGAAGATCACCTTTTTAGACACGCCGGGTCATGCTGCATTTACATCCATGCGAGCCCGCGGCGCACAAGGTGCGGACATTGTGGTGCTGGTCGTGGCTGCTGATGACGGCGTGATGCCGCAGACTAAAGAGGCTGCTAACCATGCGAAGGCTGCCCGTGTGCCGATTGTTGTGGCATTGAACAAGATGGATTTGCCCAGTGCGAACCCCGAGTTGGTCAAGAAACAATTGGCAGAAATCGAATTGGTCCCGGATGAATGGGAAGGCGACACGATGGTCGTTCCTGTATCTGCAACCAAGAAACAAGGCCTTGATGACCTGATGGAAGCAATTTTGCTCATCGCCGATAACAAGGAGATCAAAGCCAACCCAGACGGAGATGTTTTGGGTACCGTTGTGGAGGCTGAGTTGGATCGTTTCAGGGGTGTGATGGCAACGCTGCTATTACAAAATGGAACGATTGAGGTCGGTGACACGATCCTGGCTGGAAAAGCCCATGGTCGGATCAAAGCCATGTTTGATTATCGCGGGAACCGTATTGAGAAAGCAGGTCCATCCACACCGATTGCTGTCATGGGGCTGAACGACGTCCCACATGCGGGTGATCTTTTCCGTGTCGTTGAATCAGAAAAAGAGGCGCGTGCGATCGTTGAAGAACTGGAAGCAGGTGAGGAAACGAAATCATCTGTGCCGAAAGTCTCTCTTGAGGACCTTTTTGACCGGTTACAGGCAGGCGAAACCCAGGAGTTACGGCTGATTGTCAAAGCCGAAGTTCAGGGGTCATTGGAGCCAATCGTCAATTCTCTAAAGGAGCTTGGTGAAAAGCAAAAAGATGTCTCTATCCAGATTTTGCACCAGGAAACCGGCAACATCACAGAAAGCGATGTGATGCTGGCAGCAGCGTCGGATGCAATCGTGATCGGTTTTGCAGTAGAAGCCGACAACGCTGCCCAGCGATTGGCAGAAACTGAAGGCGTTTCGGTGCGTCAATATACGATCATCTACCGTCTGATTGAAGATGTTGAACGTGCTCTCAAAGGAATGCTTGAACCAGAACTGGTTGAAAAGACTATTGGGAAAGCAAATGTGCTGGCGACGTTTACGGTATCGAAATTCAAAGTTGCCGCAGGTTGTCGAGTGATTGATGGCGAGATCCGCCGGAATGGCAAGATCAGGGTCATACGAAACAATAATGAAGTATTTACTGGTGAAATCGGCTCTTTGAAACGTGGTAAAGATGACGTGCGAGAGGTCAGAGAAGGTTTTGAGTGCGGTATTGCGCTCAAGCAATTCCATGATTTTAAAGAAGGCGACTTGCTTGAGTGTTATGTGATTGAAGAGAAAGCATTTTAATAAAGGATAGGAAAAAGGGAAGATGCCCTCAGAAATAAGATTAAAAAGAATCCAGGATCAGATTAAACGTGTGTTGACTGAGATTCTGGAAGGTAAAGTAAACGATCCGCGTGTGCAAAGTGCCTATGTGACAGATGTTTCGGTGGACCGCGAGTTGGATTATGCGAATATTTATGTTTCGTCATTAGCAGGTGCAGAGGAAGCGGATGGCATTCTGGAAGGATTGAACAATGCCAGCGGATTTATCCGGTTTTCACTCAGCCAGGAAATTAAGCTGCGGGTGATGCCAAAATTGCGCTTTTATTGGGATGAAACACCTCAGCGGGCCGATCGGATTGAATCGCTGCTGGCTGAGATCCGTGATGAACGCGAAGCGCGAGGGGAAAACACAGACGAAGATGACAAAGAACAGGACGCAGCGAACAATGATGACCGAGATTGACCGCAAGATTGCAGAAGAAATTCAAGCTCATCAAAATTTTCTGATCGTATCCCATGTCCGACCGGACGCCGATGCTGCTGGTTCGCTGCTGGGGTTGGGGTTGGCGCTTAAACAGGCGGGCAAAGACGCCCAGATGGTGTTGCAAGACGGTGCGGATAAGTTTCACTATATGCCAGGGGTTGACTTGATCACACAAGCCCCTGTGGGCAATCCGGACATGATCATCGTGGTCGATTGTTCGGACCCGACCAGGGTGGGGAATGTGCTTGATAACTATGGCAAGCCAGACCTTGTTGTGGACCATCATAAGACAAACCTCGAGTTCGGCCGTTTCAATGTTGTTGAACCTGAACAGGCGGCGACGGCAGCCATTTTGTTTGATCATATCCCCCTTTGGGGGCTGGCATTTGATGCTGATGTGGCTGCATGTCTGCTTGCGGGTATTGTCGGCGACACAATCGGCTTCAGGACCTCTAACGTCAACTCGGAAGTTATGCGCAAAAGTGCAAAATTGATGGATTTGGGTGCGGATCTGACCCAGGTTTACAGTGAAGAGCTGGTTAAAAAACCCTTCAAAGCTGTCTATTATTGGGGGGCAGGTTTGAACCGAATTGAACAAGAAAACGGCCTGGTCTGGACGAGTTTGACCCTTGCTGACAGGGAAAAAGTAGGGTATGCTGGAAATGATGATGCCGACCTGGTAAATGTGCTTTCTTCGGTGCGAGAAGCCGAGATTGCATTGATATTCGTCGAACAACCAGATAACGAAGTAAAAATTAGTTGGAGAGCAAAATCTGGGTTTGATGTATCGGGTATCGCATTCGAATTTGGTGGTGGGGGGCATGCCGCTGCTGCTGGCGCAGATGTAAAGGGAACTTTAGCTGAAGTAAAGCAGCGTGTTCTTGTTGCAACCAGGAAATTAATGCAGGAAAACACACAAAATTAAATTGAAGGAGAATCAGATCAACTTCTCTGAGAGTTGGGAATAAATATGAGTGACATGGACTTTGATGTAAAAAATGCTGTCTCGGGGGTGTTGGTGATTGATAAACCAGTGGGTATGACTTCTCATGATGTGGTGCAGGTTGTCCGCCGCGGAACGGGGATTCGGCGTGCGGGGCATACCGGCACCCTTGACCCACGTGCGTCGGGCGTGTTGGTTGTGCTGGTCGGACCGGCGGTGCGCTTGAGTGAATTTGTGTCTGCATCCGACAAACGTTACCAGGCGATCATCCGTTTGGGTGAAAGCACCGATACATTTGACGGTGATGGCGAGATTACCAGACGGTCACCAGTGAATATCACGGAAGAACAAATCATTGAAGCGCTGACTCAATTTGAAGGCACCGTCGAACAGGTGCCGCCGGCATATTCCGCTAAAAAGATCAATGGGCAAAAGGCGTATGAGCTTGCCAGAGAAGGTGAAGAGGTTGAACTGGAAGCAAAAGAGATCGATGTCTATCATCTTGAATTGCTGGAGTGGGACACGCCAGAAGCCATTGTGGATGTGTATTGCTCATCGGGTACTTACGTCCGCGCTTTGGCGAATGATTTGGGCGAAGTACTGGGTTGCGGCGGCCATCTGGTTGGATTGCGGCGCACCAAGAGTGGTGAATTTGCACTACGGGATGCTATCCCATTGAGAAAGCTGGAAGAAGCCTTTGAGAATGGGGATTGGTATAAATATCTGATCCCGGCTGCTGAGGCACTGGGTGATTGGCCTTCGCGTGAGTTGACTTTTGATGAGGTAGATCTTGTGCGGCATGGGCACCGTATCCCTGTGGAAGAAGCACCTGAGAACCCAGATCACTGGGTGCGGGCGATCAGCCAGCAAGGTGAGTTGGTGGCGCTGCTGGAGTACCTGCCTGAAGATAAAGAATGGCAGCCCCGCAAAGTCTTCTTCACGTAGTTCTTAACAGGTTTGATGACTACAGATAAATCACGCCCTTTCTTCATGGTTATGAGGGAGGGGCACTTTTTTGACCCAGGAAATTAAGGAATGATTTGTAACGAAACTGATCAGCCGACCAATGTCATCAATTTTTTTGACTTAGACAAGCAGCCATACCAAAACTCGATCATTACCATCGGCAATTTCGATGGCGTGCACCTTGGCCATCAAACGCTCATTAAGCGCATGATGCAGCAAGCCCAAGCTGGTGATAACCCGGTGGTCGTTGTGACTTTCTTTCCCAATCCTGCTTATTTTTTCAACCCATCCAGCGATTCATTTTATTTATCTTCTCCGCAGGAAAAAGAAGCACATTTGTGCAGCCTGGGGGTGGATGCAGTGCTCAGCTTCCGTTTTGATCGTGCGTTTGCTAATTTATCTCCTGAAGATTTTCTTGCAGGACTTAAAGAAAAACTTGGGTTAAGAGTGCTGGTTGTGGGTCGCGATTTTGCCCTGGGGAAGAACCGCCAGGGAACCCTGCCAGTGATCGAAAGCATTGGCAAAGAGCTTTCCTTCAGCGTTGAAACGATCGAGCCAATCCGGTTTTCTGATCATGATATTTCGTCCACGCAAATAAGGCGGTGTCTTGATGCGGGTGATGTGGCCTGCGCTAAAACACTGCTGGGACGGTATTATTCGGTTAGCGGGAAAGTCGTGAAGGGTTCTGATCGGGGTTCAAAGATCGGATTGCCAACAGCGAATATTGCACATTGGCCTGAGAAGAAGATCCCCACGGTTGGTGTATATGCAACCTTTGTGCATCTCAAAGGCAGTGTGCTGAAAGGCATCACCAATGTGGGCTTTAGACCGACTTTTGAGCACCAAGAGAAACCAAACATCGAAACATTCATCTTTGATTTTGATGGTAATATCTATGGGGAAGATATGCGTTTAGACTTTGTTCAAAAAATCAGAGATGAGCAAAAATTCTCAGGCGTGGATGTACTGCTTGCCCAGATCGAACGCGATAAAATAACCGCCCGAAAGATCTTTGATGATGCCGAAAAATAGAAGAATCTATTTGCTCAGCCCGCAAGATTTAAGCCCTGAGACCATCGCGGTCACCTTTGCGAAGACCTCCCGTTCACCCAAGCCTTTTGATGAAATTGCTGCGGAATTGACAGACGAACGCTCTGCGCAGTTCCATGAAAAGTGGGTGGTGGGCTACGGCCATGCCTCCGTTGCCGAACATACGGTTTTGCATCTGGCACTTGAATATGTCTCGCGCCTGGCAATTGAGACAATCGAAGGCAACCGGCTGGCATCTTATACCGAGAAGTCTACACGCTATCAGACTTGGGATGGCACCGATTTCCATGTGCCGAAGGAAGTGTGTGGAACGCAATTCGAGACCCCCTACATTGACATTTGTAATTTACTATTTGATACCTACGCGTCATTAGCAGCAAAGACCAGCGCTTATCTGCATGAAACATACGCGCGCGAAGAAGGGGAATCGGAAACTGCTTTTACACGCAGGATCAAGTCGGATGCGACGGATGTTTGCCGTTTTCTCCTTCCGGCGGCATCTTTGGCTAATGTGGGGATGACGATCAACGCCCGTGCCCTGGAATATGCTATTTGTAAAATGCTCAGCCACCCTTTGATTGAGGTGCGGGAAATTGGCGAAACTCTGCGTGAGGTGGGAATGCGGGAAGCGCCGACTTTGATCAAGTATGCGAATTGCAATGATTACATGGTTGCCACGAGTGAAAAGATGCATGATGAAGCGGTAAAGGTGCAAAACAGGGCTGAAGGTGACGATTTTGCGCTGATCGATTACGACCAGGCAGGCGAAGACGCTGTTTTGGCTGCGGTACTATTTCGATTTGGCAGCAGCAGGGATTATCACAGTTGTGTGGAATACGTCCGCACGCTTTCTGACGCCCAAAGGCAGGAACTGGTTGAAACATTAATGTCTGATCGGGGAAAGTATGATCAGCCGCTGCGCGAATTTGAGTATGCACAGATAACATTTGATGTGGTTATGGATCAGGGTGCGTATTTTGAGTTCAAACGTCACCGGATGATGACCCAAACTGTTCAGCAGCTGACGGCTGATCTGGGTTTTGCACTGCCGAAAGTCATCACGGATTGTGGATGTGAGGAGGAGTACCTGCAGGCGATGCGCCGGGCAGGCGAATTAAGTGCTAAAATGGTGGATTGGAACCCGGATGTTGCCAGTTATATCCTCCCGAATGGGTATAACCGGCGTGTGTTATTCACGATGAATTTGCGTGAAGCCTTTCATTTCTGCCGGCTGAGAGCGGCGAAAAATGCGCACTTTTCCATCAGGCGTGTCGCTTACCATGTCGCTGAAACCATCAATCAGATTTATCCTTTGCTGGGGCAGTACCTCGATGTTCCCCCAAATGAAACCCACCAGGGAATCACAGACAAATATTTCTCCGAAACTAAAATAAACTAAACATCATATCTCCTGATCAGGTGATTGTGAGATTAAACCTGATCTGTGTCTAGATGATGTTGTCCGGTAGATCAACTCCTATCCGCTGGTAAGATTAAGCTGATTTAGATTCACATTCATGATTTGGACATTAGGTGCATTATGAAATTGGTTGCGTGGACAAAATGGTTATTTTGGAATGTTAATGAACGACGGTTACGCGCATTCTGGCGTTTGGGGATTTACGTCCTTTTAGTGTTTGCTTTGATAAACCTTTTTACCTTTGTATTGCTTTTTATCTCTGCTTTTATTATGGCTGCTCTTGGATTGAACATTACCGATGCGCTTTCGGGAGCCATGTCGATGCAGTTGCTGGAGAATCCCTGGGTCAACATGATCGTTACACCCGGTGCCGTTTTTCTGGCAGTGTTTGGCGCGGCGTTTTTTACAGGGCGGTGGGTCGACCGCAGAAATTTCGCTGATTTCGGACTCGCGTTTTCCAAAGCAAGGTGGGTTGATTTTGCCTTTGGCTTGGGTTTAGGCGCTGTGCTGATGGGGCTGGTTTTTCTCTTTGGCTGGCTGACCGGTTCTATTAGGGTGGTGGGTCTTCTGCAGTCTTTTAGACCGGACGTTAGCGTGCTGGCGGGGTTGTTTCAATCTCTGGTATTCTTCATTTTTGTGGGACTCTATGAGGAGATGGCGCTGCGCGGGGTTTTGTTGGTCAACCTGGCGGAAGGACTGTATGGAAAATGGCTCAATAAACGCTGGGCGTTGCTTGGCGCCTGGGTGATCTCATCTCTGATCTTCGGCGCGCTGCATTGGGGCAACCCGAATGCGACCTGGGTTAGCACAATAAATATCTCACTGGCTGGAATATTCCTCGGGTTGGGGATGGTGTTGACGGGCAGTCTGGCGATCCCGATGGGCTTACATATCACCTGGAATTTCTTTCAGGGCAATGTGTTTGGATTCCCGGTGAGCGGGATGAAACTTAGCGCTTCCGTCATATCCACGGAAGCGATTGGACCGCAATGGCTGACGGGGGGGCGTTTTGGGCCTGAAGCCGGTGTTTTGGGCTTGGGTGCAATGCTGATCGGCATCTTCCTGACACTGCTCTGGGTGAGATGGAAAAGATCTTTGGGATTGCATGAAAAGATTTCGGTTTACAATCCCTGGCGGAAGGATGTTGTTCACGGGGAAGATAAAGAAACTTTCGGTCAATCGGGTCCGGATGATGACCTTGACAAGGTATAAAGTTTGCCTATAATTGAACACAGAATTTAATACAATAAGACGTTGATGAGGAAGAGTAGGCACTAACACGGTGTCACAGAGAGCGGCAGGAGGTGAGAAGCCGTACACACGCTGGTGTTGAATGGGTCTCGGAGTTTTTGAGGCGAAAGGCAACCATTAGCCTCAAACGGACACACCGCCGTTATCAGGGTGGAAGGTATGCGCAGCGATCTGCCGTACCTGAGTAATGAGTGAGGCTGGCCTTTTCCTGTTGCATCATCAACAGTTTTTTTGTTTAAGGCTGCCTAAGCTGGGTGGCACCACGGACAAATGCGTTCGTCCCATGATATGGGATGAGCGCTTTTTATTTTGCTTTCCCCATTACTCTGGCACACCAACTATTCATCATTATCAAAACTGGAGGTAGCGAAATGTCTGACGAAAAATCAAAATTCTTGTTGAGTGAGAACGATCTCCCCAAGCAGTGGTACAACATTCGGGCGGATATGCCCGTGGCGGATACGCTGGTGTTGAACCCTCAAACCAAGGAACCAATCACAGCTGAATTTCTGAATGTCCTGTTCCCGATGTCCTTGATCGAACAGGAGATGAGCAAAGAACGCTATATTGACATCCCTGAAGAGGTGCGGGAAATTTACAAATTATGGCGCCCTACACCCTTAAAACGGGCACGGCGATTAGAAAAGGCATTGGGCACCCCGGCGCACATTTACTACAAAGATGAAGGCGCATCCATTTCAGGAAGCCATAAAGGGAACACAGCGGTTGCGCAGGCTTTTTACAACAAAATTGACGGCACCAGATCGCTGACCACAGAGACCGGTGCCGGCCAATGGGGTTCTGCCCTGGCTGTCGCCTGTAACTTCTTTGATATGGATCTGGAAGTCTTCATGGTCAAATCATCATATCATCACAAACCCTACCGACGAATTATCATTGAAAGCTTTGATGCGGCCATCTATCCCAGCCCATCAAACCAGTCTGAGTATGGGAGACAATACCTGCAGGATCACCCGGACAGCCCCGGTTCACTGGGGATTGCCATTTCTGAGGCGGTTGAAACGGCTGTAAAGTCTAATGGGAAGAAGAAATACAGCCTGGGGTCGGTTTTGAACCATGTGCTTTTGCATCAATCTGTAATCGGGCAGGAATGCCTCAAACAAATGGAGATGGCGGATGAATACCCTGATGTAGTGATTGGATGTGTTGGCGGCGGTTCGAACTTTGGCGGTGTGGCGTTCCCGTTCTTGCATCAAAACCTGACGGAAGGTCGCACCACACGGTTGGTGGCTGTTGAACCCACCGCGACCCCCACACTCACAAAAGGCTTATACGCATTTGACTATGGCGATACGGCAAAAATGGCGCCGATTCTCAAGATGTTCACATTGGGGCATGATTTTATCCCGGCGCCGATCCATGCTGGTGGGCTTCGGTATCACGGCATGGCGCCGCAAATCTGTATGCTTTACGAGGCAGGATATATTGAAGCAGTCGCCGTCCCGCAGCCAGCAACATTTGCCGCAGCAATGCAGTTTGCCCAGGCTGAGGGCATCATCCCGGCACCAGAATCGGCGCACGCCATTCGGGCAGCGATCGATGAGGCTCTGGATGCAAAAGAGAAAGGCGAAGCAAGGGTCATCCTCTTCAATCTTTCAGGGCATGGGCTGCTGGACTTGGCGGCGTATGATTCATACCTGCGGGGTGAGGTGGGTGACAGCACCTTCGAAATCACTAAAGATGAGATCAGGATGAACCTGCCCAAGGTCGACGTAAGGTAAGTTAGATTGTTTTCGGATTTTCTCCTCTGTAAAGTCCCCTCTCCTTAAAATATGAGGGGACTTTGATTAAAGCTTCGAGGCAGCCTGAGATGTAATGGTATAATAGGTTGATTTTCGAAATTTTATCCCCTGGGCAGGTGATTTATTACCTGCCCACAACAATGTAATTTTAGGAGGTCAGTGTGACAATACATTTATATTTATCTCTTGTACCAGAAGCCTTAATTGCTTCGATGCTGGAACCTGAAGAATTTGGCAGCTATTATGCAGTTGGTACAAAGAAAAAATCCAGCGGGCAGGCGATATTCCTTGAAGTTGACCCGGACTTTCGCAGTGAGTACTTCAGGATTAAAGAAGGGATCGCGCGATGCGTACCCCATGAGGATGGTTCCCCGAAAGCATCCATTTACATCAGTGTTTACCGTGTGCTGGAGCATGTGGATGTTTCTGCGTTGGGAAAATTGTACCTGGTGACCCAGGATGGGCGCACTCTAAGTCTGGATCCTGCTGAACACATCCCTGATTTGGATGGCGGCTTGCATCTCTACAAAGAGATCGCCCCGGTGACTCCTTTGATCGCCAGCCGGCTCAACCCGCTTGAATTTTATGACCTGATTGTCAAGAACCCCACATCCCTGGTGACGCTGCCGGCGATTGCCTTTGCGGAATTGCGTTTGGGCGAGCTAGCCAACGACCCGGAAATGGGTGAGGTGGGCGACCTGCCATATTCCAATATGGACCACCTGCGCGAGGTCTTGAAAGATCTGCGAACCAAACCTGTGGCGACCAAGATGGTTGACCGCGGCAGCCCGGCGAGTTTTGCCTATCGCACTGTTAAAAATGGGCTTTATATCGGTAATGAATCTGCGCTGAACTACTATCCTATGCCATCAAGTAATGAATTGCGAGAAAATAATTATCGTTGGTGGCGTTCAGCAAATATGTAGAAATTATTCCTGCGCCGGTTTTGCCAAACCTTTACGCATGAAACAATCACAGTTAGGAGTATATTATGGAACAAACTTGGCTTTATATTAGTGTGGCTGCCAGCCTGCTTTCAATCGGGGCAGCAATTTATTTATTCTTCTGGGTCAAACGCCAGGACCCCGGATCAGAAAGAGCGCAGGAAGTAGCATCGTGGATTCGAGAGGGCGCGCAAACCTACCTCAAACGTCTTTACCTGACGCTGGCATTTGTGGCGGTAATTCTCGGCTTCATTATCGCGGTTGTGTTCAGCTTTGACCTGACCGAAGTGGCATCTGGAACAGTGAGCATTGCCCCAGGGAATGGCATCAAGATGGCGCTGGCGTTTATTGGTGGCGCTGTTTGTTCAGCCATTGCAGGGTATATGGGTATGGAGATCGCTGTTGAGGCGAATGTCCGAACGGCGACAGCTGCGAACGACTCTCTAAACAAAGCCTTCCGGCTTTCTTTCTATGCTGGCTCGGTGATGGGCCTGGCGATGGTCGGCCTGGCAGTGATTGGCATGAGCGTGATCTACCTGCTCACTGGTAGTGCAGATATTGTTTTGGGCTTCAGCTTTGGTGCTTCTGCCTTGGCTTTGCTGGCAAAAGCCGGCGGTGGCATTTACACCAAAACCGCAGATATTGCGGCTGACCTGGTCGGTAAGGTTGAGGTTGGCATCCCTGAAGATGATCCCCGCAACCCTGCTGTCGTTGCCGATAATGTCGGTGACAATGTGGGCGATGTGGCCGGAATGGGTGCGGATATTTTTGATAGTTATGTCGCTTCGACAGTCGCAGTCATGCTGTTAGGTGCATCTGCGGCATCGCTGAGCAGCAAATATGTCGTCCTCCCGTTGATTTTGTGCACCTTGGGCATCTTTGCCTCATTGCTTGGCATTCAATTTGTGCGTGTCGGGAAGAATGGGAAACCTGGCCCAGCGTTGAACTTCGGCACGATTATCACTACCGTTTTCTTTTCGGTATTGGTATTAGCGCTTGTTTTATTGGCTGATATTAACATTGGTATTTTATGGGCAACCCTGACCGGGTTAATCACCGGTGTGATCATCGGTTTTACCTCGGATTATTTCACATCAGAAGATCGGAAACCCGTCCTCGAAACCGCCCGCGTTTCAGGTTCTGGTGCGGCGATGAACATCATCACCGGGTTCAGCTATGGCCTGGTGAGTATTGTGCCATCCGTGATCGGGATTGCTGTGGCGACACTATTATCTTACTTCTTGGCAGATGCAGCCGGCCTCCCGGGCATTTATGGGATCGGAATCAGCGCGGTGGGCATGCTTTCCATCAGCGGCATGATCGTTTCAGCCGACGCTTACGGCCCCATTGTGGATAACGCACGGGGTATCGCAGAAATGTCTGGCATGGACACAAAGGTGATTGAGACCACCGACACGTTGGATGCGGCAGGCAACACCGCAAAAGCGATCACCAAAGGTTTCAGCATCAGCGCTGCCGCCCTGACGGTTTTAGCCCTGTTTGCTGCCTACGCCGAGGTTGTGACGGCGGCGGGTGTTCAGGTTAACATGAGCCTGCGTGACCCGATAGTAGTGGCAGGTGTTTTCCTCGGTGCGATGACGCCGCCATTGTTCAGTGCGCTGACCATGCTTTCGGTCACCCACAATGCCTTTGATATGATCGAAGAGATTCGACGCCAATTCCGTGAAGACCCGGGCATATTGGCTGGTACCTCGAAACCAGATTATGCGACATGTGTGGGTTTAGCCGCACAAGGTGCACTTTCCTCATTAATCCTGCCTGCTTTCCTGGCAGTGGGTTTACCCCTGCTGATCGGGTTCGTGTTAGGACCAAACGCGTTGGGCGGCTTTTTGGGTGGCGCAATCTTCACCGGTGTGATCTTTGCCTTGCTAATGGCAAATTCTGGCGGTTTGTGGGACAACGCTAAAAAATATATTGAAACCGGTCAATTCGGCGGCCCTGGGTCGGATGCGCATAAAGCAGGTGTGGTTGGTGATACTGTTGGTGATCCCTTCAAAGATACTGCTGGCCCATCGCTAAACACGTTGATCACAGTGATGTCATTGGTGTCATCGCTGTTTGCGCCAATTATTGCGGCATTTCACATTTTCTAATCGATAGGTTAACTAAATTAAAGAGGCATCCATTAGGATGCCTCTTTTTCACTTAATGGGAAATAAGAGAGATGATATTGTGGTAAAGTATGGTTACTCATCACCAATCCATTGATGTTGGATGAATTATTGAGAAATGTGTTGAAGAGGCAAGTATAATGCGTGATTTTGGGCCAGGGCTGACAGCGGATGAACTGATCGGTCTGAACGCCTGGATGATTTGCCAGAGCAAATTGCCGCCCGGCGAAATATTTAACAATGCGCGCACAGCGGCAAGGATCTTGGTTGAGAGGGGAATGGAAGCCTATTTGCTTTTAGAACTATGGGAAGATGGTCATTCTGTTTGGGGGAAGCCCGGGTCGGAGGCATCGATTGTGGTGACACCGACGGGTCAATTGATTCGCAGCAAGCCATAACAGCGGCGTGTACTATTTGAGGTCCGCTTTGAGTTCAGCTTGCAGCGGTTGGGGGAAATTTGGCAGGCTTTGTTTGATCAGCCGTTTCGTTTCGACAGAGTCACTGAGGGCAGCCATTTGATGGAGAAAGTAAGCTGTTTCAGTGGGGGATGACTGGGCGAGAGCTTCAATGACTTTTCTTAGGTCTTTTAGGTTAGCGTGCTGCGGGTTACGGACGAGTGGACTGATCAACCTGAAGACGACCGGTGTATTTTTAAAATCCTGAGCGGCCAGGCTTTGACTAAGCCCCGACAGACCTATCGAGATCAATTTTGAGTCTTGCTGATTGAGATAGGATTGTATGAAGGACTCCCAAACTGCGGGGAAGGCGGTTTGCAGTTGAGCTGCACCTGATGCCCATATATCTGAGATTAAAGCCCGGTCAATGTCATAAGCCAGCCAGTGCTGGAGACGGTCAAGAATGGGCTGCGGGTCATCCACTGGCGTTTGATTGAGAAGATAAATGGCAATCTGTTTCACTTCCAGATAGGAATCCGTCCACAATTCGTCCGCCAAGGCCAGCGTCTCGGCGGTGTTTTGTTGTGCCCGCGGTTTCAAGTCGATTTTGAGTTGACGGGTGACTGGATGGGGAAGGTTGTATGACCGGTGGAGTGACTGAACCTTAATGGATTCGCCTGAGCGCAGGGTCCGGTTCGCGTAAAAGTCAAATAACACCGACAAGGCCCGATGAAAATTTGCCGGTGTTGTGAAATCATTAAGCAATTCAGCGATTTGAAACCGCAAACGTGTGGGATTAACGGCTACCATTGGTCCTCAGGATTTGGCTGACTTCGTCCGCTTTTGACAAAACCAGGCCGATTATCGAAAAACGCAGTTGGCACTTTTGCCCTAATAGGCTTTGGCAAAATAGGCTTTTTCAGTAGCCTCTTCACCGCTGAAAATGCATTTTCCCTTGCCGCCAGGTTGCTCCATCGGGATGCAGCGTAGAGTCGCCTTGGTGTCTTCTTTGATCTGTGCTTCGTTTTCCGAGTTGGGCTTCCACCAAACATAACACCAGCCGTTATTTTCAATGATGTCTTTGAACTCATCATAATCCTTTGGCTCAAAGATGTGCTCATCACGGAATTTAGTGGCTTTTGCCAGCAAGTTTGCCTGGATTGCATCCAACATTTCACCCACCGTCTGGGCGATGCCCTCCTGGGCGACAAAGGATTTCCCTTCCCTGCCGAGGATATCTCTGCGGGCTAGGGCAACGCTGTTCTTGGCGACATCTTTCGGGCCGATTTCGATCCGCAGGGGGACGCCGCGCATTTCCCATTCGTTGTACTTGAAACCTGGTGTGACTTCAGCGCGGTCATCGATTTTGACCCGGAACTGGCTGAGTTCTGCTTTGATCCGATCGACGGTTTCCATGACTTTTTGTTGTTCTTCTTCGTTGCGGAAGATCGGAACGATCACAACCTGGATCGGCGCCAGCCGCGGCGGGAAGATCAGGCCCTGATCATCGCCATGGGTCATGATGATCGCCCCAATAAAGCGGGTGGAAAGCCCCCAGGAGGTCGTCCAGCAGTATTGCAGGGTGTTATTCTCGTCCAAATACTGGATGTCGAAGGCTTTAGCGAAGTTTTGCCCAAGGTTGTGGCTGGTGCCAGACTGAAGCGCTTTTGTATCGCCCATCATCGCTTCGATGGTGTATGAGCGGACGGCACCCGCAAATTTCTCAGTTTCGCTTTTGCGCCCGGGAATGACCGGCACCGCTGCCTCATTAAGGGCAAAGTCGGTATAGATATTCAGCATCTGTAGGGTTTCTGCTTCTGCTTCTTCAGCGGTGGCATGGGCGGTATGCCCTTCCTGCCAATAGAATTCCAGTGTACGCAAGAACAGGCGTGTGCGCATCTCCCAACGGACGACATTGCCCCATTGGTTGATCAGCACTGGCAGATCTCTGTAAGACTGGATCCACTTGGAATACATGTGACCGATGATGGTTTCGGAAGTTGGGCGCACGATCAGGGGTTCCTCAAGTTCAGAACCACCGCCGATTGTGACGACTGCCAGCTCTGGGGAGAAGCCCTCCACGTGTTCCTTTTCTTTTTCGAGGAAGGACATGGGGATAAATAGTGGGAAGGCGGCATTCACATGCCCGGTCGCCTTAAAGCGGGTGTCAAGCGCGTTCTGGATATTCTCCCAGAGCGCCCAGCCATAGGGGCGAACGACCATACAGCCACGCACGGGGGCATAATCTGCCAGTTCAGCCCGTTGCACAAGCTGGTTGTACCACTCGGAGTAATTTTCTGATCTTGGGGTTAATTTCTTTTCATCCATTTTCGTTTTCTTTTCTGTCTTGTGATTAAGCTGCAGTTAGGTTAAAAAATTTTTCTAAAACTTCAAGTGCGCTGCTTGGATTTGGCGCGAAAACGAGATATTCGCGGTGCTCCATGCGGATATACTCGCCCAATTGTGTAAAAAAGCATTCCATGACCCTGTGCCACTGGCTGCCGATCAGGATAACGGGCTTGGGTTCCAATGCGTGAATCGCCAGTTGGTTCCAGGTTTGGCAGATCTCGAGCAGTGTGCCAACCCCACCCGGCAGGGCAATGGCAGCATCGCAATGATCAACCAGCGTATAAAGGCGTTCTCTCAGGGTTTCGCAGCGCCATTCTTCAGCGACCCATTCATTTGGCCCGATGGGTCGCCAGTTCTCAATTTCCTGGCAGGTCACGCCGATCACATGCGCGCCGGTTTCGCTAGCGCCTTTTGATACGGCTTCCATTGTACCCATATAGCCGCCGGTTAGCACGGTCAGGCCGGCACTGCCGAGAAGTTTACCGAGTTGATATGCCTGCTGGTAAGGCTCAGAACCAGGTTGAGGATTGGAACCGCCAAAGACACTAACATTCATTTTGTTTTTCATCCTTTTTGTTGTTAAACGTACCGTCCCATGTGCGAATTGCATTGACCTTGAGTTTTTCGAGCACAGCCTCTTCCAGGTCAATCCCCGAAATACTGGCAAGCTGCAAAAGGTATAAGGCAACATCGGCTAATTCACTGGCTAAGAGTGAGGAATCGGCTGTTTTATCCTGCCACTGAAAATGTTCCAACACCTCAGCCGCTTCGATGCTGAGTGAGGCAGCCAGATTTCTGGGCGTTTGCGGGCGGGGGCTGTTTGGGTCGTACCAGCCTTTACCCTGCACGAATTCGTGCATCAATTTTGTTAATTCCTGAATATCCATAACTCAAAATTATACATGATTATCCTGGTTTCCAAGATTTTTACAATTAATCAGCAAACCCCAGCTAATTAGATTTTCTCCGCGAGCACGCCGAAGGCACGAGGTTTGGGCGTGACCTTAAAACCAGCCTGCCTGAGCCTTTCTACCACCCCCCGCCCCACAGATGCGCCGGATTTGCTCTCGGGGTTGCCGATATAATGAAAAAGTCGGCCATTCGATTTTAGGATTCTGAAAAAGGTGTCATAAATGGTTCTTGAATAGAGATGCCCGGCAAGGTTGATGGTGGGCGGGTCGTGAATGATCGCATTAAAAAACTCATCCTCAAATTGGACTGCCAGATCATAACTATCGCCGACCAGTTTGATGATCTTGGGGTTTGAAAACAGTTCTCTTGACCATGGATTCTGGCGGCAGATATTGAGCACGACCGGATCGAATTCAATCGTGATCACTTGCTCAGCCGTGCGGGCAGCCAGGATGGCGGTGTAACCCAAACCCGTGCTGGTATCGAGGATACGCCCGTAAGGTTTGGCAAGTGCCTTAATTTTTTCGGCAGTATCTTCCAACGGGGTTGTGTCTTTGATGCGATGCATTGGGATGCCGGAGATCAACATGGTCGGTGATTTGGGGGTTGGCATCAGGCTGTAATAGCGGTTTGTGATGGCTGAAAAAGCCTCTACCTTGTGCAGCTCGTTGTCAGTCAACCTGAAACAGCCATTTTCCTCTTCGTTGATCCGATCGACGTGCTTAAAGGTCAAAATTTGCCTGTCGGGCAGTAACCAGCCTTCAGGCGTGCGCTCTGCCTTTAGCGTAGTTAAGCCCAGGTCAGCTGATAAGGGCATGTTGGCTGAAGCATTTGAACTGCTTAATGGGCGTGTTTGGTAATGCGAAAAAATCATAGTATCAATAGGTCTAATTTGGTGGGTTATGAATAAAAAACAACAGGAGCGTTACATTCGGCGCCCCTGCTTTGTGTTATCGGAGAAATGATAATGCTGGGCGGTCAGTCACCAAAAAAGAGTTCTTGCCAGATCTCCCATTTCTCAATTTCATCGATCACAGCATCTTCAACCGGGGGTTGGGTGACCACCGGGTTGGCTGACTGGATGATGATAATGGGGATATCCCCGTCCTGAACCATGGCTGCTTCTTCACGCGCCCACTTTTCAACAGCCTCGTCCGATTTAGTAAACTCAAGATCAGCCTGTAAGGCATCCCGCGTGGAGACCAGTTCAGCGTATTTTTGCTTCAGGTCTTTCTCCTGGCTGCGTAATTTTGAAAGCAGTACCATACGCTGGTTAAAATCCAAGAGCATAAATACCAGGACGATGACCAGCACAACCAGAATGATTCGCTTATCTTTCAGGATCTTTTTCATAGTTCCCTAAAAATGATATCTCATTGCCTTTGTTATATTGTACCATTTATCAATATCCCGAGGATAATAAAGCAAAACCCCTCAAGTGATTTGAGGGGTGAGTGCCGAAGGAGGGATTTGAACCCTCATGAGCCCAAAGCTCACTACGCCCTGAACGTAGCGCGTCTGCCAGTTCCGCCACTTCGGCGTTAGGTCTTTATTCTATCCAAAATCTGCAATTTGTCAACAGGGAATACCAAATGGCATGCCCGTTTATTTGCTAAAAGAATGGTTTCATGGATACCAAAAAATTCAGGTAAAATTATTCACATAGATAAATCCACTTATTGTTACAGGTCATTACTCGAGGAGACAAATTTGAAAAATAAAACCCGAACTTACATCTGGCTCGCTTTTTATTTTGTCGTGGTGTTCATCCCATTGATCTTGCTGATGATCCTGCCGCGGCCTGATGGCAGAGAATTTTTACGTGAGGTATCCGTGGCTTTAGGCTTTTTAGGCATGGCTTTGCTGGGACTTCAGACGATCCCAACTTCCCGTTTGAAATTCTTCACAAAAGCCTTTCCGATGGACACACTCTACACGCTGCATCACAGGCTATCCATTCTAACCGTCCTGATCATCCTCATTCATCCAATTTTATTGTTCATCAACAACCCGGCGACGCTGCAATTGTTGAATGTGTTTACTGCGCCCTGGCGGGCAAAAGCCGCTGTGATTTCACTGGTGGCGATGTTCCTGTTGATCCTGACATCGGTGTGGCGTGAGATGATGAAGGTCAAGTATGATGTTTGGCGTTGGATCCATGATGCCCTGTCGTTTTTAGCAATCGGCCTGGCTTTGTTTCATATGTTCAAGGTCAATTATTACATGTCCCTAACCTATCAGAAGGTAATTTGGCTGAGCCTAACAGGGATTTGGCTTATCATCATTCTCTATATTCGGCTTGTCCGTCCAATCATTATGCTCAAGAAACCTTACAAAGTTGTAAAAGTTGTTGAGGAGCGGGGTAATTGCTGGTCGCTGTATCTTGAACCGGATGGCCACGAAGGCATGGACTTTGAAGCAGGGCAATTTGCTTGGATCACGACGGAATCCCCCTTCATCTTCAGAGAAAATCCGTTCTCATTCTCCACCAATGCCGATCATGATGATGCTTACATTGGTTTTACAATCAAAGAACTGGGCGATTTTACCAGCACGATCAAAGATATGAAACCTGGCCAGACCATTTATGTTGATGGGCCTTACGGCAACTTTAGTATGGATGAACATGAATGCAAGGACTTGGTTTTCATTGCAGGCGGCATTGGATCTGCACCAGTGATGAGTATGCTGAGAACCCTTGCAGAGCGGAAGTTCCACGCAAACGTTCTTTTCTTTTATGGTAATCCGACCTGGGATTCGATTATTTATCGAGAAGAACTGGAAGAGATTGATAAGGCAGAAAATATTAAAGTTGTCCATGTTCTTGAGCGCCCGCCTGAAGGATGGGAGGGCGAAAAAGGCTTTATCAATACAGAGGTTCTGAAGCGGCATCTGCCTGAGAATTACAAGGATTTGACCTATTTCATGTGCGGACCATTACCGATGATCAATGCGGTTGAAGCTTGTTTTAAGGAGCTTCACATTCCCCGAACCCATGTATTTTCAGAACAGTATGAGATGGCATAAAAGGAGAAGATATGGATATTCAACATTGTGTTGAACGATGGCTGCTTGTTGCTACTGTAGTTTTGGTCGTGATCCTGACTGTGGTGTTCGCCCTTGTGCAGGCAGGATAGCTTGTAATCTTATCTGAACAATCCAAGAGCTTGTAAACATAAAGGGACTGCCTTACAAGGCAGTCCCTTTTGAGTTTCTGATGATTAGATTCTCAATTAGCTTATTCTGGTCGTGTCAGGCTTGCCAGGTCAACTGAAACGGCTTCTGAGAGGTTATCCATGGTGTCATACATCACCTGGATGAGATAACGAGCATTGTGCATGAAACCACCCGGATCTTCCAGAACAAGATGGTAATTGTAAGTTGCTTTCACAAGCCTGGGAGACCAGCTCTGGTATTGGTTACCAAAGTTGATTTCGTCATCACTACCTTCGCCATCGCCATTTAGATCATTAAACCAGTAGGGAAATTGTGCGGCATACAGGATGGGTTGACCAATCACTTCGGCGGCATAGGCTTGGATTGAGTCGTAAAGCATTTCATGAACGGTAATCAACTCGCCGTAGATGCCCTCGGTGGTGTCGCCGTCGCCGTCAAAATCGGGGGTATCATCAACACGAATTGAGCGTAGGTCACCAAGGTCGCTGACAGCCGGGTGGCAGGCAGCGCATTCGCTGGCTGTGATTTCAAGCGAGTGCGGATCGTGACAATCGACACATTGTTGATAATCTTCTACATGGGGGTAATAACCAATATAGTCCATCCCCGGATATTCATAACCGACCTGTACCTCGCTGCCATAGCGGACAGCACCAGCGACTTTATAGTGAACATTGATGAATCGCAGGTTTTCATTGACCTCGTCTTCGGGTAAGTCAATAGTGGCGTCTGCGACAGTAACGCCTGAGCGGGTACCCTGGTGGCATTCAGCACAGTTGACGCTTGATTCGAGGGTGTCAACGGTATCGCCAGAGGGGAAGTAAGCAATATCCTTTTCGTGCGCAGAGGGATTGTGGCACACAAAACAGCTGACCACGGACCCAATTTCTGCTGCGGCATCGACGACCTGTGGTTCGCTGCCATCTTCACCAAGATAATCTAAGTAACCATATGCGCTATGGCATTTTGCGCAGTTTGCGGGAACTTCAGCCGGATCGTCTTCGTCCCAGTGAACAAAGGCTTCTGCTTCCGCATCGGCGTGACCAGATTCGTCCCATTTTGCACTGATCGCTTGGACCGTTTCCGGTCGTGGCTCAGGTGGCAGAACAACCTGTCCAACGAGGATGACGGTCAATCCCCCCAGAAAAAAGAAAATAATGAGCAAAGGCCAAACGTATTTTTTCATAATGGTCTTCTCCCTTTTACAATTGATACGATTAGAATGTAATTTAATTTTACTATAGAAATTTTGGAAGTATGTAACTATCACGTGATGACAAGTTTCGGTATAATCTTAACAATTAACCTTTATTGTTATGAGCCGTTGTCCTTATGAAATTTTCTAAATTCTTCTTTGTGTCAGGTTTATTGTTACTGCTGGCGGCTTGTGTTCAACCTTCAGCGGCGCTTTCTGATACTTTGGAGGGGGGGAGCGCAACCCAACCCATTGAATTTCGAGCAACAACGGTTGTGCCTTCAAAGACAGCCACAGCAACCGATACGCCAACTACAACTACTACTTATACACCCTCTCCAACCGTAACGCACACAGCAATCCCTTCAACACCTACACCAACCATCCCGACGTTGACGACATTCAACGCGGATGAATTAAGCCCGATTGTGACCCCCGTGAGTTATCTGGCGGATACCTGCGAGTACCTTGAAAACCGGTGGGGGCGGGGGAAGAGCGAACCTGGCACGATTGTTGTACCTATAATGTTCCACTCGATTGCCAAACCCGGGAGGGTGATCAGTGACGCAACAACAATCTCTACAGAATACTTCGAATTTTTCATGGAATATGCAGAGGAACTGGGCTTTTCAACGATCACGATGGATGAACTGGTTGGATTTTTGACAGAAAACGAAAAAATATCTGAGCGGTCAATGCTTCTCATTCTTGATGACCGCCGCCCGGGTGTGACGGAATTATTTATGCCCTATCTTGAAGCGAACAATTGGACATTAACCCTGGCATGGCCAACCACTGCAGGCACAAATGAGCAGCTCTGGTCTCGCATGGAGTCATTGGCTGAAACGGGGCGGCTGGATGTGCAATCGCATGGGCACGACCACATTTATATTCAGGATTACACACCTCTTGAAGAGATCGAAGAAGAAATTTATCAGCCAATCGAGGTGATCCAAGCGCATTTTGGCACGACACCTTCGGCAATCATCTGGCCGGGCGGCAATTTCAATGAGGAAGCGATCCAATTGGCGCAAGAAGCAGGCTTACGGCTCGGATTCACTGTTTATTCGCGCGGGCCGTTGATGTTCAACTGGATCCCACTGGGTGCGGCCGAGATGGAGATGGATGCACCATTGTATGTGCTGCCTCGATATTGGTCAACGGCGGCTGATGTTGCCCTTAATCAGGCGGTTGCTATTAGCGAAGCAGCGCAGCAGGCAGCAGATGCTGTTAAGGCTGATGAGTTGTTTTACTTAAGACACTATTGCCCGGCAATAAAGAGAGATTGAGCCATTGAAAATCAAAAAAAATTTATTATTTCTTGTTTTGGGCGCAGGCTTTCTGACCGGGTGTTACAAACCCGGGTCAACGATGGCGCCCTGGCAGGTTTCAATGGCGAGCTCTTCTGAAGGGCAGCAAGTGACAGCAGGTCCGCAGACTGACAATTCTTCCGGGCTGCCAGCAGCGTTAGGGTTTGTTTCTACACCGACCCCCAATGCACCGATTGTTCTGCCTACACCGCGTTCCGAAACGCTGACATATACCGTGCAGAGCGGTGATACCCTGCGCAAGATTGCCCAATCCAACCAGGTGTCGGTCTCGAAAATAAGCGCTGTCAATCAAATCGAAAATCCCGACCTGATCGAGGTGGGGCAGGTATTGTTGATTCCGCCTGCGACCTACGATGCGACTGCGCCGGCGTTCAAGATCATCCCAGATTCAGAACTGGTTTACAGTCCTTCCAACGCCGCTTTTAATGTGGTTGACTTTGTCAAAACACAGGGCGGTTATTTGGCGTCCTATTCTGAGGAGGTCGATGGCGTGACATTGACTGGTGCAGAGGTGGTTGAGCGGGTTGCGGTTGAATATAGCGTCAACCCCCGTCTGCTGTTGACGGTTCTGCAATATCAGAGCCGCTGGGTGACGGATAAGAATCCCCCTGAGGAGACACGCATCTACCCCATGCGTTATTATGATGCTTATCGTGATGGTCTTTATAATCAGCTTGGCTGGGCTGCTAATCTGCTTAATGAGGGGTATTACCTGTGGAAGATCAATGCCATCAGCATTTGGACTTTATCTGACAGCAGCATCGTCAAGGTTGATCCAACGATCAACCCTGGCACGGCAGGCGTTTTGAACTTAATGCGCTATCTGACAGTGGGATCGGATTGGGATCGTGCAATTTCCGAAAAAGGTATTTTCGCGACCTATTTTGGTTTCTTCGGCTATCCTTTTGACGCCGCCTTTGAACCGGTCATCCCGGACAATCTCTCGCAGCCAACATTGGCGTTGCCCTTTGAAGTTGGTGCTGAGTGGTCTTACACTGGCGGACCGCATGGAGGCTGGAACACAGGGTCTGCCTGGGCGGCGATTGATTTTGCGCCTCCCGGTAATGCTTTAGGTTGTTTTCCGAGCGAGGCATGGGTCACCGCATCAGCGCCCGGCCAAATCGTCTATTCAGACCATGGTGCTGTTATCCAGGATTTGGATGGCGACGGCATCTGGCAAACGGGCTGGTCAATCCTTTATATGCACATCGACTCTGCTGAGCGGGTGCAGGCTGGCAGTTACCTGGCTGAGGGTGACCGGATTGGGCACCCTTCCTGTGAAGGCGGTTTCTCTACGGGGACGCATTTGCATATTGCGAGGCGTTATAATGGAGAGTGGATTGCAGCGGATGGCGACCTGCCGCTCGTGTTGGGCGGGTGGATGGCTGTCGGCTACGGTGTTGAATATAATGGGTATTTGGTAAACGGCAATGTGACTTTGGAGGCATGGAATGGGCGCGCGCCGATCAACGCCATCAAGCGCTAGGGAAAGGTACTACCAACGACGCTTTAAGCGGATGGTCAGGTTGTTGATCATTTCGTTGGTGCTGGCGATGCTGGTTTGCGGCAGTATCGTTTATCCTGTGTTGGCGCCGGGCGCTGAAGAAAGCATCAGCCTGGCTCAGATGTCGACACCGGTACCTACGGCCGCGCTTGAAATGCCGACGACTGTTGTGACCGAAGTCCCAGTAGAGGTTATAGAACATCGTCCTTCTGAACCCTTGCCCACGCAGGGGCAGCTTATCCCACCCAGTGAAGATACGAACATCTTATATTACACTATAGCTGGCGACAGCCTTTCAATGGTCGCGGTGCGTTTTGGCGTGGATATGAACACCATCACTTCACCGACGCCCATCGACCGTAAAGGTTTGTTAAACCCGGGGCAGTTGTTGATCATTCCCAACAACTTAGAGGCAACCAGCTCGAGCCATAAACTGCTGCCGGATAGCGAAGTCGCCTATTCGCCTTCAACCATTGAATTTGACGTTCAGGCTTATGTGGATGAGGCGGGAGGTTATCTTTCGGAGTATCGAGAGTATTTGGCATCCACAGGCTGGACTTCTGGTGCGGATGTGATCAACCGGATCGCACTGGAATATTCTGTCAACCCCAGGCTGCTACTGGCGTTTCTTGAATTCAAGTCCGGGTGGGTTTTTGGATATCCCGACCCGGCGGATACAATTGCCCTGACCTTTCCTATGGGTCATGTCAACGTAATGAAAAAGAACTTATACCTTCAGTCCGCCTGGTTTGCCAGTATGGTAATGGAAGGGTATTATGGCTGGCGGGAAGGGCGCCGCTTAGTGGTGACTTTTCAGGATGGCGAGGTGCTGCGGCTGGCGCCGCAACTGAACGCAGGCTCAGTGGGGATGATGAATGCCTTCACCTATCTCTATGAATATGACCAATGGGCTTATTTGCTGTATGGTGAGGAGAATTTCTTTGAATTCTACGAAACGATGTTCGGCAACCCCTGGGTACGCGCCCAGCAAGTCGAACCGTTGATCCCTGTTGATACGGTGCAACCTGAGATGATTTTGCCCTTTGAGGTCGGTGATGTATGGGCTTTCACAGGCGGACCCCACGCAGCCTGGAGTTCGGCGGATGTCTGGGCGGCGCTGGATTTTGCCCCGGCAAGCGGCGTGACGGGATGTTTTATCTCTGATTCGTGGGTGGTGGCTGCGATGGCAGGACGGGTGATTCGTTCTGGAAACGGGGTTGTGGTAATCGACCAGGATGATGACGGCCATGAGCAAACGGGTTGGACACTACTTTATTTGCATATTGCTGACAAAGACCGTGTGGCAGTAGGGACATGGGTGGAGGTCGGTGACCGGATCGGTCATGCCTCCTGCTTGGGCGGGCGTTCAACCGGGACGCACGTGCACATGGCGCGGCGCTATAATGGAGAATGGGTACCTGCGGATGGCCCTTTACCATTCACGTTGAGTGGGTGGGTGGCAAAAGCCGGAACGATTGCGTATAAGGGGTGGTTAGTAAGGGGAAGCGAAATAATATATGCGAACACTGCCAGTACATACGAAACCCAGCTCACACGCGAAGAATAACTTTTATAATTTTTGACTGCTGAGGCCATTTTCTGAGGAATAATTAAAACTGGACTTTTTTCACCTCTCGGAGTATGCTTTGATGTCTTGAGTCTGAATAGATGGAATGACTTGGATTAATTACCCGAAAATTTCTGACCTCTAAATTGTCAGACTCTCTCAATTATGTTTAGAAAATTAGGTCTACCGTTCATCTTAATCAGTTTGATCCTTGCGGCGTGTTCGCCATCGATGCAGCCAACCATGATCCTGCCGACGAACGCGACAGAGGCACCCCCTGAAATCCCGGAAATGACCCCGTTCCCGACCCGGCCGGCATATGAACCCGGTCAGCTTGTGGACTATACCGCGCAATCTGGTGATACGCTGCCTTCGCTGGCAGCCCGGTTTAACACCTCAATAGAAGAGATTTTAGCAGCAAATACCTTCATACCAAGAGAAGCAACCACCATGCCCCCCGGAATGCCGATGCAAATCCCGATCTATTACCGAGCATTGTGGGGTAACCCTTACCAAATTCTGCCCGATGCAGGGTTTGTGAACGGGCCGGATGCCGCTGCTTTTGACACAGCCGGATTTCTGGCACAGCAAGATGGATGGCTGCGGAATTACAGCGCCTGGGCTTTCAGCGGCACCCGGACTGCTGCGGCAATCATAGATTATGTGGCAATCCAATACTCAATCAGCCCCAAATTGCTGATCGCCTTGTTGGAGTATCAGAGCGGTGCATGCTCAGTTGCTGACCTGGATGAACAATTAGAAAGAAATATCTTAGGCCTTGAATCCAGTTATTGGACGGGGGTTTACCTTCAGCTTTCATACGCCTCAAATATTCTAAATGATGCCTATTACCGCTATCGGCAGGGTGATTTATTGGAATTTGAACTGGCAGATGGTTCCCTGGTTCGCCCTGACCCATGGCAGAATGCTGCCAGTGTGGCCATGCAATATTTCTTTTCTCTGGTGGAGGATGTGGACGGCTACCATTACGCCGTCGGACCAGATGGGTTTGCCCAAACCTATGCTAATTTATTTGGTGATCCATGGACGATCGAACCGCATATCCCGGGGTCTTTAGCCCAACCCGCGATGCAATTACCGTATAAAAACGACATTGGATGGGCATTCACAGGCGGTCCGCATACGGCTTGGGGCAGTATGGAGCCCTGGGCTGCCCTGGACTTCGCCCCGCCTTCTGAGGTCACAGGCTGTTATCCAACCTCGCTGCAGACCACAGCCGTCGCGGATGGTGTGGTCGCCAGGGTAGGTGACGGCTTGCTCGTTCTTGATTTGGATGGTGATGGGGATGAGCGCACCGGTTGGGTCGTGTTTTATCTGCATATTGCTGAGAAGGGACGCGCTGCTAAAGGGTCTGTTGTCAGTGCTGGAGACCCGCTGGGTTATCCCTCGTGTGAAGGCGGTCGTTCTACCGGAACGCATATCCATATTGCCCGAAAATATAACGGCGAATGGATGATTGCTGATGGAGTATTACCCTTCGTTCTTTCAGGTTGGCGTCCCATCCGCGGGGATGCGCCTTATAAAGGGTGGCTGGTCAAGGATGATGTGATGGTTTTGGCAAACACCAACCCCGATAATAAGAGCACAATCCCCATCGATCTTGAATAAAACTAGTTGTTAACTCATAACGGCACCCGGTTTCAGGGTGCCGTTTTGTGTTTGAAAATGCAGGTGTTAGTTTAGAAACTGCCAGGGGTTGACAGGGTAACCATCAAGCCGCAATTCAAAATGGAGGTGTGGCCCGGTGGAATTGCCCGTGCTGGCCATCGACGCGATCAACTGTCCTTTCTGGACGTTTGAACCGCAGGGTACCAGGGTGCCATCCATCAGGTGGGCATAGAAGGACTGCCAGCCGCGGTCGTGGTCGATCACGATCAGGTTGCCATATCCTCTATCAGACCAGCCGGAATAAACCACAACACCTGAGTCGGCTGCGTAGATTGGGCTGCCGAAATCGCCGTCAAAGTCCAGGCCATTGTGGATGGGCGGGTTGTAATCGTAACCGGAGAGCCAGGTCGCTGTTGTAGGCCAGGTAAAGGTGCCCGTGCCGACATCGCCATATAGGATGCCGCCGCAAGCGCCAGGGCCAAGATAGGAATTGCCTGAGGCAGGGTTATCGCGTGCCACGACCCAGGCGACCGAGGGACGGGTGCCGCCAGGAACAACCAGCATCTTACCGGGTTCAATGTTCGGGTTAGAATAATCGCCTACAACGGCTGGGTCCAGCCCGTTGAGGGGGTAATTGACAATCACATCCGGGTCAACGCCGTAAAAAGAAGCGACGCCATTCAGGCCTTCGCCTTCTGACCACATATGATAGACGCCATTTTCAGGCAAGATGACCAATTCGATTCCCGGGACCAATCCATCCGGTGTGTCGCCAATAATGTAGCGGTTAGACCACAGGACGGTTTCAGGTGTCAGGCCGAATTTTTCAGCGATTCCAAAGATTGTGTCACCCTGCTGAACCACGTAGCTTCTGATCTCATAGCTTTCTTTTGCTACTTCAACAGTCTCAGATTCAATTTCCGGGTGTCGAACTAATCCGCCGCCTAAACCTGCTGTTGAAAATACAGGTGTGGAGACGGTCTCTGGCAAGGGAACTACAGTCGATGTCGGAATTTGTGGAATGACCTCCGATGAAGCAATCCCTCTTTGGGTAATCAGCGAGCCAATACCCCATACAGCCAGTACGACCACAAGAAATGTGAGAAGATAAAATCCGATTTTAAGGATGCGAGATTCTTTTAATACCTCGGATTTTGTGGTTTCGTTTGTTTCTTTGATGGAGGTTTCTTGGATGTCTTCTGTGTTTAATTCGGTTTGATCGGACATGGATGGATCCTCGTGTCCGGAATTTTCAAAATTTTCACTCATATTTTTACTCCAAAGGCATCATAGCATTAAAAAAAAGAATGTCAAGCACCCGTAATGGCTTCTGAATACCTATAAACTTGTCCGATATTGATTTTCTCTTGGGTCTATTGGTCAACGAAACAAAATTTACCGACATTGCATTTTCTGATATGCAATGATTCAGAAGGTTAATGAATTAATAATTGTTGATTTATGGTGTTGTGAACTCGGGCGAAAAATATTCCGTGATGATGGGTGTCAGATCGGCTTGCGTGTGATCGTTTGCTAGCGACCAGAAGTCGCTTGATGAAACGATGGTGTAGCGGTTTATTTTGACATAATCATTGAGAAAGCTGAAAAATGCTTCATCGCCCATCGTCTCGCGCAAATCCTGGATAAAGTGCGCACCGTTCAGATAGACGCTGTTGCGATAGGCTTCATATCCGCCATCGAGGTAGATGGTGTTGTCCACATAGCCGTTTGGGCCGTGTCCGTCAACTCGGTTTGCCCACCACCATTCGACCAGTTCGGGGTGGTATTCCTCGTAGAACAGGACTTCTGAATAGGTTGCCAGGGACTCATCAAGCCAGGGTTCCATCGCCTGGTTGTTGGCGACCAGGCTGAAAAACCACTGATGCGACACCTCGTGGGGGGTGATCATCGTCAGGTTGGTTTCAGGCGTGCCGTTGTAGAACATGTAAAACCCTCGGCTCAAAAGCACCAAGCCGTCAAATTCCATCCCATGCAAGAAATCTGCTTCCACAATGCTGACCAAACTGCGTTCAGGCGAACCAAACAGATCACTATAGAGGGTTACCGCTTTGGCTGCCAGGTCTGCGGCAGCTTCACCAGCGGATGCTTCTTCAGGGAAGGCAAAGGATTGAATTTTGATGCCATTGACTTCTCTTTCGGTCAGGGTGTAGATATCGCTGATTGATAAGGTGAATGTGCGGCTGAGGGGCATTTGATAATGAAGGATGCCATCGGTCTCTTCCGGCAAGGCGCCGGCAGCAATCTTGAAATTTTCCCGGCGGTTGGCAAAGCGGATGGTCACATCAAAGTCGGCTGATTCGAAAACAAGGTGTTCCCCAACGATCTGGCTGTTGATGATAGAAATTTCGTACGCCATCCAACCATCATCCGTACGGGGCGGGATGAATGGAAACCAGTACGCCAGGTTAAGCTGACGCCCGGTTTGGCCGAAGGTGCCTTCTCGGTTGGGCATGTAAAGTTCGAAGTCGTGTACAAACTCGATTTCTTCACCGGGTGCGAGGGGCTCATCCAGCGGGATGATCATGCGGTGGCTTTCCCAACGGTAGTTTGTGATGTCGGAACCGTCTCCGTATTCCACAGACTTTGTATAGATCGCATTCTGAAAGATGGTTGGATAAATAATGAAGACCATCTCGTTGATCGGCGAGTTGGTTTTATTAGTGTAGATTGACCGGCTGGTGGCGGTGATAAAACGATTATAATAGTCGATATTGGCTTCGATGAAGTATTGGGTCTGCTGACCGTTAAGCGGCAGCGGAGTCGGTGTGGGTGCTGGCGAGGCGGTGGGCGCTGTTGTTATTGTCGATGTTGGAAGATCAGTCGGCGTCAATGAAGGCGCTGCCGTTGGTGTTTCATTCGGGCTGCAGCTCCACAGCATCGCAGTTATTAGTAAAATTAGGATTAAAGTTTTTCGATGTTTTGTTCTCATAAGATCACTGTTTTTCTCTCAGTTCATCGATTCTACCATTTTAGGTCAAATGGGTGTTTATGACATCATTCATAGCCTATTTCTTTTCGGACAGGCCACTTTTGCAGAGAATCGGAGTTAACGATGCCATCTAAACCTTCAGGGCTGCGAGGTTTTATATTAATCTGGGTAGGGCAGGTCTTTTCAATGATCGGCTCCCAGATGACCCATTTTGCGATGGGGATTTGGGCCTGGGAAAAGACCGAACAGGCAACCCCATTAGCTCTGGTTGGGCTATTTTCCTTTGCGCCCGTGATAATTTTTTCCCCATTTGCAGGCGTTTTGGTGGACCGGTGGAACCGTAAATTAGTGATGGCGTTGAGTGATATTGGAGCAGGTGTGGTTACCCTGGCGATCTTTATCCTGATGGTGAGTGGCAAACTTGAAGTATGGCATTTGTACATTACTGGTTTTATTGGCGGCATGTTTGGTGCCTTTCAGTGGCCGGCATATTCTGCTGCCATCACGCTGATTGTCCCAAAGAAACATTATGCCCGTACAAGCGGTATGATCTCGATGGCGGAATCGGGTGTGGGGATCATTGCACCGATTCTGGCAGCCTTCCTGATGTCCTTGATTGGTATTACGGGGATAATCGCCATCGACCTGGTTACACTGGTGATTGCATTGCTGTTTTTATTGATTGTGATGATCCCGGAACCGGAAAGGCAAATCAGAGACGCCTCACGAGGTGCATTTTGGCGCGAGTTGGCTTATGGCTTTCAATATATTATTGAAAAACGCAGCCTGCTCTATTTACAGTTGGTGTTCTTTTTTGGCAATTTTTTTGCATCGACAGCGTTTACATTAATGACGCCCATGATCCTTGCCAGGACAGGTGGAGATTCAACAATTCTTGGTACTGTAAATTCTAGCGGTGCGATTGGGGGTGTGTTGGGTGGCTTGGCGTTGACTGCCTGGGGCGGGCCTAAGAAGAAAATCCACGGCGTGCTTGGGGGATGGATTTTCAGCGGTATTTTGGGGTTGGGTCTGATGGGGCTTGCCCGTTCCTTACCCCTGTGGCTGGCTGCAAGTTTTTTGATGATGTTCATCATACCTGTTTTGAATGGTTCCAATCAGGCAATTTGGCAGGCGAAAGTTATCCCGGAGGTCCAGGGACGGGTCTTCTCAGTCAGGCGTTTTGTGGCGGGATTTACAGCCCCAATTTCGATGGCAATTGCCGGCCCATTAGCTGATAGAGTTTTTGAACCTGCAATGGTCACCGATGGGCACTGGATGAACAACCTATTCGGATCACTGTTTGGCACCGGATCTGGCTCTGGAATGTCTTTTATCATTTTTATCTGCGGCATTTTGACGGCTGTCGTGGGATTGATTTCATACCGGGTTCGCGAGATCCGTGAGGTTGAGGTTTTGATCCCGGATTATGATGCGCAATTATAAAACAAACCCTGTGCGTCATTAAGAACACATCAGGGTTTGTTAGATCCGAAACAGTTTCAATTAGTCCGAGCCAACACGTCTAGCGATTATTCCCCTTCTTGAATAATGATCTCGTGGGTGATCTCTGCAGATTTCTCGAGCATCGCTTGCGCCGGGCAATAGCGGGTTTCAGAGAGTTCCACCGCGCGTTCCACAGCCTCCTGATCAATATCATTGCCGGTCACTTTATAGGTCAGGATGATTTTGGTGAAGACTCTTGGATGCTCGTCTGATTGCTCGATTTTTGCGCTGACCTCGAAATTGGTCACATCCTGCCGTTTTTTCTTCAATATTGAGATCACATCCATCCCGGTGCAGCCGACCAATCCGATAGCGAACAACTGCAGGGGGCGGAAACCCAGATCTCGCCCGCCAACGCTCTCAGAAGCATCCAGGGGGATCAGATAGCGTCCATCGGCGGTTCCAGTGAAAGCCATGCCGCCTTTCCAAACGATTTTACTTTGCATTTCATATCTCCTTTGCTGGCCTCCACCGGAGGCCTTGATTAGTTTATCAGGTGCAGGCACCCGCCTCTGTCAGGCCGCAATTGGGGCAAACGAGATTGAGCATCCCGTCATAAGTCATCTGTGCGGCGTGGCAGCGCGGGCAGATCATGCCTTCGCGCAGCCGTTCTCCAGGCCGGATCAGGCACATTTGGACAAAAGCGATCTCATCCTTCTGTTGGCTGTTGTCTATATCCTCGTCCTTAGGTTCAGTCGTCATCTTCAGGTAAATTTAACTTCTCGAAGAGCCTTTGCCGTGCATCAGCGGGGAGGTTCACTTCACGGCCTTCTTCACGGCATAGCGTAATGGTCTTTTTCAGTGTGTTCACCATGATTTGGCAGTGTTGGCAGGTTTTAATGTGGGCTTCGATTTCACTGCATAGTGCATCATCTAAATCGCCATCAATGTAATCATTCATTTGGCTGAGGAGGTCTTTACAATCTAAATCGTGTGAGTGTTTCATAAGCTTTCACGCACCATCTTATCTGCAAAAAAGTTCGTCAATTCTTCCCGAAGCTGCAGCCTGGCTCGCATCAATCGCACTTTGACTGCTGACTCGCTGATGTCGAGCACTTCGGCGGTCTCTTTTGTTGATAAGCCTTCTACATCCCGCAAGAGAAAGGCTGCACGGTTGGCATCTGACAATGTTTGGATCGCTGCGTTGATCCGCTTGCGTGATTCATTGCTGACCAGTTCTTTTTCAGGCAGGCAGCACCAATCCACAATTTGCCTGGGCAGCAGATCGCCATTCTTGGTTTCCAGTTCTGCATCAATCTCTGTCAGGTTATCCTTGCGTTTCCGCAGGAGCATCAGGGCTTCGTTGACAGCGATACGGTAGAGCCAGGTCGAGACTTTCGAGCGTCCTTCAAAACGATCGATATTATCGAAGGCTTTGATGAATGTCTCTTGCAAGATGTCCTCAGCGTCTTGTGGATTGCCCAGCATTTTCATCCCCAGACGGTAGATATTGTCTGAGTTTTGATTGACAAGCTGGGCGAAGGCATGCTTGTCTTTACGGCGCAGCGCTTCGAGATCAATCTTGCTATTTTCGCCTGATTTATTCATTAGATGGCTTTGGATCGTTTTTGGTTACAATTTTGATGATCAGGAGAGAGGCCATGTGGGTTTGACGTCGATATTCATTGGGCTGAAATCTTCCTTGATGTAATGAAAATAGGCAGCCCCGGCGATCATGGCAGCATTATCAGTGCACAGTGAAAGCGGCGGGATATGGACGGGCAGGGTGGATTGCGAAAGCATTTTCTCACGAAGGCGCTTGTTAGCACTCACCCCGCCGGCGATGATGATCTCATGGACATCATAAGCTTCTGCCGCCATGATGGTCTTTTCAACCAACACATCAACCACTGCTGCTTGAAAGCTGGCAGCTAGGTCTGCAATCGGCAGCGGTTTCCTCTGTGATTGCAGAGATTCAACCGTTCTGAGAACGGCAGTTTTCACACCGCTAAAAGAGAAGTCCCAAGTGCCCTCTAACATGGCTCGCGGGAAGGCAAAGGCGTTGGTGTTGCCATTTTGGCTTGCCTTTTGAATGGACGGGCCGCCCGGGTAGGGCAGGTCGAGCAGACGGGCTACTTTGTCAAAGGCTTCACCTGCGGCATCATCCAGAGTGCCTCCCAAGCGCTCGTAATCCAGGTGGTCTTTGACAAGGATCAGTTCGCTGTGTCCGCCAGAGACGATCAGGGTCAAGAGCGGGAAGCGCGGCGGTTGATGGGGGGAGGTATCTGCCGGATATAACCACGAAGAATAAATATGTCCTTCAAGATGATTGACGCCGATCAGGGGTTTTTGAGCGGCCAGCGCCAATCCCTTCGCCATATTCATACCGACCACCAGTGAACCCGCCAAGCCAGGCCCCTGGGTGACAGCGATGGCGTCCATATCCTGAATGTTCAAATGCGCCTGGTTGAGGGCTTGCTCCACAATCGCATAAATCGCTTTGACGTGTTCACGGGATGCCAACTCAGGGAACACACCGCCATATTCGGCATGTAAATCTATCTGACTGGCAACGGCGCTGGAATGAATGATGCGCCCATCGCTGACCACGGCAGCCGCAGTTTCATCACAGGAGGTTTCAATACCAAGAATTCGTGCTGTTGGGAGAGACATTTCTGAATTCTGCCCCTTTCATTTCATCTTAAGGACAAGTTCCATCGGATAATCAACAAATTTTTCGAACTTTCCATCAGCAGTGACATAGTAGGTGTCTTCCATGCGGACGCCCATGCCCCTCTCCGGATAATACAAACCCGGCTCGATGGTGAACACGGAACCTGGGAGCAGGGTATTGGAGGGGTCATCTTTGCGGCTGAACCAGGGTTTTTCGTGGATGTTCAGCCCAACGCCGTGACCCAGTGAATGGACATAGCCAGCTTCAACCGCTGGGTTTTGACGGACTGTTTCATGCCCCTGCACCTCGAACAGCTCACAGGTGCGTTCCTGGAAATCTGCGGCGTTTTTGCCGGTTTCAAGTTCGGTTACCACCTGCTGATAAACTGATTTTACCTGGTTGTAAAGGGTTTGCACATCATCCGGTGCGTACCCCAGGCACCAGGTGCGGGTAAAATCGTAAAAATACCCGCCGCCTTTTTCACATGGGAAGATGTCGAATACGATGGTCTGCCCCAAACGCATGGGGTCAGATGGCGTTCCGCTGCTGTGGGGTATACCGGCATCCCTGCCAATGGCGAAGATTGTATCTTCGGGATTTTCGGCACCTAATTCTGCCAGCCAAAGGTTAATTTTGGCTTTGACATCACCAATGAGCAAGGGGGTGCTGTCCGGTTTGGTGAGTACCTCGTTTACAACTTTGTGCCCAGTTAGAAAATCTGCGACACGTGAAACAACCGTCACCACTTGCTTGCCCATCTGGCGGATGCGTTCAATTTCATCCGGTTCTTTCGTAGCCATCGCTTGCAAGAGCACAGCGTCCTCAAGATCACCCTCAAAACTTAATCCGGGCATGAGCTCTTCCAGCCGGTTTAGGATCGTGTGGTGTTTTCCTGCTTCGGCACGGCCATACACCAGCACCTTGCCCGAGGTCAGACCTATCTCTTCGAAAATCTGTTTATAAAGCATGGCGTGCGCTGTCAGCCGGTCGCCTTCAGCAAGCTGCAAACGTTCCTTAAGGGGGAATTTGCTGTAATTTAGCGTCTGCAAGCCGGTTCTTGCAGCTTCTTCCCGCTCCATTGGTGCATGGCACAGGATGATTGGTTTGTTCTGCATTTTGATCGCATCAGCCTGGGTCATATGCCCGCCGCCTGTCAGGTAAACCATGGCGGGGTTGTGCTGCGCAGGGCCGGTGACCCACAGGGCTTCGGCCTGGTTTTCTTTTAGGAGTTGATCGAGATCAGATTTCATCTATTGTTCCCTTTGTAGATTGGTCGACACGAGCGATTATTCCGCATCGAGTGAATTTAAGATGCTGAAGAGATTTCTGAGGAAAACAGCTTCCTGTTCGGGTAGGACTGTGCGAGGGTCAAACAACACACGGTCGTTCTCGATGCGAGCAATGATCGGCGGGTGAAGGTTGCGCATGATGCACAAAAAGTCGTCTGGCTTTGGCGGGTCGAGTGCCAGCAAGATGGTGGGCAGTTCCTCAGTTGGCAGGCTGCCGCCGCCGACGGTTGACAAACCCGGGATGACCTCACCCGTTCCTAGGTATTCCCGCCAGTTTTCTGCCCTGGTCTGCAGGGTTTCAAGCGAGGCGGCAATCATTTGCCAGATCGGGATTTTTTTTATTGCTTCACCCTTGAGGTAATGGGTTAAGGTGGCTGTTAGTCCGGAGAGAGTCAATTTATCTGGGCGCAAGGCGCGTGCCAGCGGGTGAACCCGGATGGGCTGGAGCAAATCTTCTTTGCCAATAATAATCCCCGCCTGGGGACCGCCGAGCAGTTTATCACCAGAGAAACACACCAGGTCACAACCTGCGCGAACGGATTCTTGCACCGTTGGTTCGTGCGCTAATCCATAATCTGCTGTGTCGAGCATTGCTCCTGAGCCGAGGTCGTGAATCACGGGCACATTGTATTGATGGGCAATGGTCACAATCTCACTCAGCGAGGGCTCGCTGTGAAAGCCGATGACCTTGAAGTTTGAGTGATGGGCGACCAGCACCAGCGCAACCTGAGTGCTCTTGAGGGCGTTCTCATAATCATACAGGTGAATACGGTTGGTGGTGCCGATTTCCATTAAATTTGCACCTGATTGACGCATCACATCTGGGATGCGGAAACCGCCGCCAATTTCAACCAGTTGTGTGCGGGAAACAAGCACGTTCTTTCCGCTGGCAAGCGCGGAAAGTGTCAGCAAGACCGCACCTGCGTTGTTGTTCACAACAAAACCGCCTTCGGTCTGGGTCAATTGGGAGAGCAAACGGCTGGCATGCACCGATCGTTTGCCGCGTTTGCCGCTTTCAAGGTTGAATTCGAGGTTCGAATATCCTGTGACAGTTTCCGTGATCGTTTGACGGGTTTCTTTGCTGAGGGGGGCACGACCGAGGTTGGTGTGCAGGATCACACCGGTGGCGTTGATTACCGGCACTAGTGTGGGTTCCAGCCACTCGTTTAGAGTGGTGCGTGCGTATCTCAAGATAGCATCAGAGGCAGGGATCGGTTTGTTCTTAGTGAGCACTTCACGCCGCACCGCATCGAGGGCAGACCGCAGTGCTTCCAGGCTGAGCTGGCGTCCAAAGGTGTGCACGATCGCCTGCATCTCAGGGGTTTGTAGGAGTTGATCAATCGAGGGGAGTTGGCTAAGATCTGGCATAAGTATTACTCTAAGCGTTCCGCTTTGGGTTCCAGCGGCTGCGTTCAAATAACCGCAATAGGAATTCAATCAGCACAAAAACACCTGCCAAAATGAAGGTCAGACCGAGTGTAAGTACGCGCCCGAGTTGCAGCCAGGCGACAGTGCAGCCATATACGCCGACCCATAACGCCTGCCTGAGGATCACCATGCCCTCCACTGGCGGGTCACTGGGGAAACGCTTGTTTAGGAAGTAAACGATGGGCAGAGCTGGCCCGCTGAGTGCGATGACGCCCATGAAGAAGAATAGCCAGCGGGGCAACAGGGTGGGCAGCGCATTTTGGATCAGAAGAAACAACCCACCCCAGCCAATGATGGTCAGCACTAAAGAGAGCGGCAAATAAATGCGAAGAAATTTTCCGGTTGATGTTTTCATACTTTTTCCCTTCATCAAATATTGTAACGCATTAATCTTGCGATGGGGGGTGTAGTTGCACTTAGGGGATATGGTCGTCATTCCATTTTGAGACCAGAATGCGGTAAAATCTAGCGAAACTATAGATATTCATTGGAGTAAACGATGGCTGTTTCCTGGCTTGCTGTGGATATGGGGATGACCAATATTGATGTGATCTTTGACCTGGGCGATATGCAGAAGTTGTTCATGCTGCGTAATTGGCACCAGACAGCATCTGACCAATTGCGTCAGGCGTTGGAGGCGGTCTCGGATGATTTATCAGCAGATGTGGTGGTTGGCGTGACCGGTGGCCGGTACCGCGATTTGCCTGAACAGGTCGATGGGCGCCGAATTCACAAAGTGGATGAGATCCAGGCGTTGGGAAGGGGCGGTCTGACGCTCAGCGGACGGGAGGAAGGTTTGGTGGTGAGCGCCGGAACGGGTGTGGCGATGGTGGCTGCACGCCCATCGGGGGTTGAGCATGTGACGGGGTCTGCTGTGGGCGGGGGGACGTTGTTAGGCTTATCTAAAATCATCCTTGGCACCGATGATGTCGCAGAAATTGACCGCTTAGCGCTGGCAGGCGATGCCTCTGCAGTCGATATTATGTTAAATGAGGCTGTGGGGGGTAAGGTGGGCAGGCTGCCTGAGAATGCCAATGCCGTCAATCTCGGGAAACTGGATCGTGAGAACGGCTTTACCAGGGAAAACCTGGCGGCAGGTCTGGCACGATTGGTGGCGCAAGTGATTGCAGTGATTGCAATAAATGCCTCAAACGCGTCGGATCTTGAAAAAATCATAATGGTTGGTCACCTGATGGACCTTACGTCCATCCGCAAGGAAATTGACCTGGTTGGAGAGTTTTATCATCGCACCTTCATCGTCCCGCCTGACCCGGGATTTGGTACAGCCGCAGGTGTACTCTCAATTTTGCGTGAAATAAACCCGTAATTTGACGATAAGGGGTTTGGCTTGTGGAACGGCTTACATCCAGCCACTGTTACTTAGGATTTAATTGACATTGCAAGATTAATGTGATAGGATTTGTCTAATTGGAACTCATCAAGAGAGGTGGAGGGACCGGCCCTGAGAAACCTCGGCAACCACGGATCACAACCGCAGGTGCTAATTCCGGCAGAATCCGTAAGCAGGGATGTTCTGGAAGATGAGGTGATGTTACCAGATGGTATGCAACGCCTCTCAGCTTCTGAGAGGTCGTTTTTTTAAGTTATGCAATTCACAGCGGCAGCGGAAGGCAATTGAATGGATAAAAACAAGAAGAATTTCACCAACCGAAAATACCTGGACGCCCTTGATGCGCGGGTTATGTTGTTCGATGGCGCAATGGGCACCAACCTGGATCGCCAGAACCTGACCGCCGAACATTTTGGCGGCGAAGCCACCATGGGCTGTAATGATTACCTTGTGGTCACATATTCGCAGGCGGTGGAAAAGGTACACCGGTCGTTTTTGGTGGCAGGTGCGGATGTGATCGAGACCGATACCTTTCGTGCCAACCGGCTGACCCTGAGCGAATTTGGATTGTGTGAGCGCGTCCATGAAGTCAATCTGGCGGCAGCCTCTCTGGCACGCCGGCTGGCGGATGAATACGCTACAGCTGACAAACCGCGCTTTGTTGCAGGATCGATGGGACCAAGCGGCAAGTTGATCTCAGTAGATGACCCGGAGATGTCGGATATTGGTTTTGACGAGTTAGTAGATGTGTTCTGTGAACAGGCTGTGGGGTTGATCGAAGGCGGCGTGGATTTGCTGTTGATCGAGACCTCGCAGGATATTCTTGAGGTGAAGGCAGTTATCCAGGGGATCAAGGCTGCTTTTAAGCAGACGGGTATCACTCTGCCCATTCAGGCGCAGGTCACATTGGATACCACAGGCAGAATGCTGCTGGGCACGGATATCGCTGCTGCCCAGGTCATCCTTGAGGGGATGGGGATTGATGTGATCGGGCTGAATTGTTCAACAGGCCCGGATTATATGCGTGAACCGATCCGCTTCCTTACCGGAAATTCCACGCTGCCGGTTTCTTGCATTCCCAACGCGGGGTTGCCGTTGAATGTGGATGGTGAAGCTGTTTATCCGATGCAACCCGAACCCTTTGCGGATCTTCTATTGGAATACGTCAACGAATATGGTGTGCGGGTGATCGGTGGATGCTGCGGTACCCGGGAAGATCATATCGCGCTGATCGACGAAAAGTTGAACCGGAGCCGGCCAAAACCCCCAGTGCCGGAACAGGAACCGATGCTTGCTTCACCCGTTCAGGCCGTCGCCATGCAGCAGACGCCCCCGCCGTTTTTAATTGGTGAGCGGTTGAATACCCAGGGTTCGCGGCGTTTCAAGCGTTTGGTGTTGGCTGAAGATTATGATGGAATCATCGAAATGGGGCGGGAGCAGGTTGAGAGCGGCGCACATGGGTTGGATGTGTGTGTTGCGCTGACTGAACGGGCCGACGAGGCACACCTGATGCGGCGTGTGGTCAAACGGTTGGCGAATGCTGTGCCGGTGCCCCTCGTGATTGATACCACAGAAGTTGATGTGATTGAGGCAGCCCTCAGGGCGAACCCTGGGCGGTGTTTGATCAACTCGACCCACTTGGAATCCGGGCCTGAGAAAGCACGTGAGATCCTAAACCTGGCCAAACGTTTCAATGCTGCTGTGATCGTGCTGACAATTGATGAACAGGGGATGGCCAAGACAGTGCAGCGTAAGCTGGAAGTAGCAAGACGGATCTATGACCTGGCAGTGAATGAGATCGGGCTTGCACCAGAGGACCTGGTGTATGATGCGCTGACTTTTACACTCGCCACCGGTGACCCGGAACTGACAGACTCGGCAAAGGATACTTTACTGGGAATCACCCGGATCAAACAAGAATTGCCTGGCGTTCTCACCTCGCTGGGGGTGAGCAATGTTTCATTTGGCCTTTCCCGCCCGGCGCGCGCCGTGCTGAACAGCGTCATGCTCTATCACGCGGTGGAGGCGGGGCTGGACATGGCGATTGTGAACCCTGCGCATATTAAGCCTTTAGCTGAAATTCCGACGGAGGAACGTGAACTGGCAGAGGATTTGATCTTTAACAAGCATGACCAGGCACTTGCCAAACTCATCGCCTATTTTGAGACCGTTGAAGAAACGGATGATGGCGATGCTGGCGGACAGGATGCATTAGACGCCATGTTGCCTGAAGAACGGCTGCATTGGCGCATTTTGCATCGACATAAAGCTGGTGTGACGGAAGATATTGACATCCTTCTTGAGACAGCAGTTAACAAGACCAAATCTGAAAAGGCGATAGAGATCTTGAATACAGTCCTTTTGCCGGCGATGAAGGATGTCGGCGATAAATTTGGCGCTGGCGAGTTGATCCTGCCATTCGTGCTGCAAAGTGCTGAGGTGATGAAGATCGCCGTTGGCTATCTTGAGAACTTCCTAGAAAAGCAAGCAGGTACCACCAAAGGCAAATTGGTGCTTGCCACGGTTTATGGGGATGTGCACGATATCGGAAAGAATCTGGTTAAAACCATTCTCTCGAATAATGGCTATTCGGTTGTTGACCTGGGGAAACAGGTGCCGGCTGAGACGATCATCACCCGGGCAGTGGAAGAGGACGCCGACGCGATCGGGTTGAGCGCCCTGCTGGTAAGTACCAGCAAGCAGATGCCGCTGATCGTCAACGAGCTGGACCGGCGCGGGTTGTCGATCCCTGTGTTAATTGGCGGTGCCGCGATCAATCCGCGTTTTGGCAAGCGCATTCTGCTGACAGAGGAAGGCCGCTACTATCCGCCTGGTGTGTTCTATTGCAAGGATGCCTTTGAAGGCTTGGCGACCATGGATGCGTTGATGAACGAAGAAAAGCGTTTGGAATTAGTTGCAAGTGTGCAAAAAGCCGCAGATTATGAATTAGGACGAGAGCTTTCACCTCAAAGGGCGCGGCGCGGCGGAGCAAGGTCATCCCAGACAATGACCCTGGATGACCTGCCTGTGCCGCCGTATTGGGGCTCCCGGTTGGTGGCGCAAATGCCGCTGGAAATGGTGGCTGAGCACCTTTCAATCAATGAGTTGTATCGTTTATCTTGGGGCGCGAAGAACGCACATGGTGAAGAATGGGAAAAATTAAGGGTCAATTTCGATGAACGCCTATCACGCATGCGTAAAGATGCGGAAAAAGAAGGCTGGCTCAAACCGCAAGGCGTTTATGGTTATTGGCCGTGCCAATCTGAAGGCGATTCGCTGATTGTTTATGATCCTGAAACCCTTGATCGAACCGATCCTGTTGTGCTGCAAACATTTGATTTCCCACGACAGGAGGGCGGGAATGGTTACTGCCTTGCTGATTATTTTGCACCGAAAATGTCTGGGAAGATGGATGTCGTCGCACTTCAAGTCGTCACGGTGGGTAGTGAGGCAACGAAACGCTTTGACGAGATGCAGGATGCTGGCGAGTATGCCGAAGCATATTACCTGCATGGTTTTGCGGTGCAGATGGCCGAGGCTGCTGCTGATTACTTGCACGCGCACATTCGGCGGGAGTTGAGCCTTTCAGCAGACCGCGGGAAGCGGTATTCGTGGGGCTATCCTGCCATCCCCGAACTGGAAGATCACCGCAAGGTCTTCGACCTTTTGCTAGCAGAATCGGCACTTGGAATGCGATTGACCTCTGCTTTTCAACTGGTGCCTGAGCAGTCTACGGCTGCGATCATTGTCCATCACCCCGATGCCAAGTATTTCAATGTGGGCACGAGCCGGGTGCAGCAATTGATGCAAGATTGAAATGAGGAAGTTAACGATGACTGATAAATCACGCTTTATGATTGGTTTAACATCCAGAACGCGTCCGTTTGTGACGGATGGTGCGATGGGTACGTTACTGCACGAACGCGGAGTTGAAATCGATGCCTGCTTTGATGAGCTCAACCTGACACAGCCAGCCGTTGTGGCCGACATTCACCGGGATTATATCCAAGCTGGGGCGGAGATCCTCAAAACCAATACCTTTGGGGCGAACCGCACCAAACTCGAACGGCACGGTCTGGAAGACAGGGTCGAAGAGATCAATCGTGCATCGGTTAACCTGGTAAAAAAAGTGATCGAAGCTTCTTTTAAGGAGGTTTTGATCGCAGGCGATGTGGGTCCTTTAGGTGTACCGCTCGCACCTTTTGGCCGCATTCAACAGGCTGAAGCGCTGGAGATCTACCTTGAACAGATCAAGGCGTTGGTGGATGCTGGCGTGGATCTGATATTGGTTGAGACAATGGTTGACATTTTAGCAGTTAAGGCGGCTGTGGACGCGGTTAAACATGCTGACCCGCATATGCCGGTGATTGCCTCGATGACCTTCACGCGGGACAGCCGGACCCTGTTAGGGGATCGCCCTGATGAGGTTGCCCAGCGCATGCACGAGATCGGGGTGGATGTGATCGGCGTGAACTGCTCAGGCGGTCCTGCGCAGTTGCTGCGCATCTTGCGCCAGATGAAACGTGCCGTGCCGGATGGATATTTTTCGGTGATGCCTAACGCCGGTTTCCCAGAGAAGGTCGGCGGCCGGATCATGTATCCCGCCGGGCCGGAATATTTCCATGATTATGCCCTCTCATTCTGGCGGAATGGGGCGAATGTGATTGGCGGGTGCTGCGGGACAACACCAGCCCATATCCGCGTGATTGCCGATGCTGTCGCAAAAACCTCTCCGGATGCGCTGGTAACTGAGATTAAGGAATTGGAAACTGTTGCAGAATTGGAGCAGGAACCTGCCTTGGGAAAGTCAAGGTTTGCTGAAAAATTAGGCGCAGGTAAGTTCGTGATTGCGGTTGAGATGGATCCACCGCGCGGGCTTTCTACACACAAACGTTTGGCAGGTGCCTCGCTGCTGGCGGATGCCGGTGCGGATGTGATCGATGTTGCCGACAGCCCGATGGCGCGCATGCGGATGAGCCCCTGGGCGGTCTGCCACCTGATCCAGAAGGAATTTGATATCGAGACCACGTTACACTTCCCGACCCGGGGACGCAACCTGTTACGTGTTCAAGGGGATCTGCTGGCTGCACACGCCATGAATATCCGCAATGTGTTTGTGGTCATGGGTGACCCGACCGAGATCGGTGATTATCCAGATGCCAGTGATTCTTATGACCTGGTGCCGACAGGTTTGATTCGATTGATCAAAGAAGGTTTCAACGCCGGTGTGGATCAGTCGGGTGGTCAGATCGGCCAACCCACCTCATTTTTCGTTGGGGCAGCCCTTAACCTGTGCCCAAAGAAACCAGAACGTGAAATTCACGTTTTACGCAAAAAGCTTGATTCCGGGGCAGATTTTTTTCTGACACAGCCGGTTTTTGAGGTTGAAAAAGCACGCGCCTTCATAAAAACTTATCAGGACCAATACGGTGAACTAAATGCGCCTATCCTTGTGGGGGTACTCCCGCTGGTGACGGACCGGCATGCGCGCTTCTTGCACAACGAGGTGCCAGGAATCATGATTCCGGACCAAATTCAGAATCGTATGTCGGCGGCGGGCGAAGACGCGGCGGAGGAAGGCGCCAGGATTGCGATTGAGCTGATCGAAGAATTTAGGGGTGATTTCCAGGGCGTGTATTTCATGCCCGCATTTAATCGCTTCGATATGGTGGCTGAGATCATTGACCAAATCAAGGCTTAAGCTTCAGTAAAGCCAAACTTATTTAGGAATTTTTATAAGGATTCAACTACCCCAGAGGGCGTTGGTGATTTTGGCACGAATTTTGCTAATGTAAAATCAGGGTTATGATTTTATAGGCATTTATTTCAAAGTAACAGGTTTGTGGTCTTTGAGAATAAATTAATAAAATTACGGTAGAATATACCGCAGAGGTGACAATGAACAATAAAATCAGAAAAAACACTAAGTGGATACTTTTGGGATTGATAGCCATCATTTTGGCTTCGTGTAATTCAACACCCCCGACGCAAGATGTTTCGATGGCGGGTACCTATGCTGCGCAAACACGCGCAGCTATGCCAGCCGATACTGAGGCGCCGCAGGTGACTGAAGAAACCGAACCAACCCCAACGGAAATTGAAGCGACGGCAACGGCAACCACGGTGCCAGAAGTTGGTCCGGTTGGTCCTGAGGATTTCCCGGAGGATGTCAATCCTCTGACGGGGTTAAGGGTGAGTGATCCCAGCATTCTGGACCGCCGTCCTGTCTTTGTTAAGGTGGCGAACTATCCGGCATCCGGACGTCCCCATGCGGGGCTGTCATTTGCGGATATTGTCTTTGAATACTACATTGGTTATGGCGGCAATCGCTTTATGGCGCTCTTCTATGGACAGGATTCTGATAAGATCGGACCTATGCGGTCAGGCCGTCTGGTGGATCCGCAAATCGTCAGCCTATATGAAGGTGTGCTGGGTTTTGAAAGCGCTTATGTAACAATCCTTGATCATATTAATGAAATATTGGGTAACCGGGCACTTAATGGTGCAGCAGGCATCTGCCCGGCGATTTGTGATGATGGGCGAAATATCGTCACCAGTGTCTTTGGAAATTCCGGTGCGTTGACCGAACTTGCAGGTGAGCGCGGTGTGGAAAATAAACGCTACACCTTGAACGGTATGGCGTTTGACCCGGACGCGCCTGAAGGCGGGGAGGACGGTCAACAGGCGACGATCTTGTATTCAAGTGTTAACCGAGGAGAATGGCGTTTTGATGAGGATAGCGGTTTGTATTTACGTTGGATCGAGGACCCTGATACCGCTGATCTTGAAATGATTCCTCTGGTAGATCGCAACACCGAAGAGCAGCTTGCTTTTTCGAATGTCGTGGTGCTTTTTGGCAGTTATACTGAATTTACTGCTTCGATGCATGATGTCGATATTTGGAATTCAACTGGCCAACGTGCGGTCGTCTTCAGAGACGGGCAAGCCTACGATATTACCTGGTCAACACCTGACAAAAATCAACCCATACAATTTATTGATGAATCAGGAGAGATCTTCAGACTGAAACCCGGAAACACATGGGTGGCGATTTTTGGTGTGAACTCTGGTGTGACAGAAGATGATGGTCTGTGGACGTTTAATTTTCGGCTGCCCTGATCAATGCGAACATTAATCATCTCCGACATCCACGCGAATTTGACCGCGCTCAAAGCTGTGCTTGAAGCGGCTGACCCTTTTGACCGCGTGTGGTGTTTGGGCGATGTGGTTGGTTATGGCCCAGATCCGAATGAGTGTGTTGAAATACTGCGGGATATACCCAACTTAGCCTGTGTTAAAGGCAATCACGATGCAGCAATCCTCAGAGAGATTGATATCATCTCATTCAACTTCGAGGCGCGGGCTTCGTTGGTCTGGTTAGATAGTGTCCTCAAACCCGAAAATCTCGAGTGGCTAAGGTTGAACCCCGAGCGATTAGTGTTTGATGATGTCACCATTGTGCACGGCAGTCCCCGTAACCCTGTGTGGGAGTATGTGATGGACTTGGGCACTGCGCGTGAAAATATGAGCGATTTTGATACCCGGATTTGCCTTGTGGGTCACACCCATATTCCGGGTGTTTATCAAATGGAAGGTGAAACTCCAGAGACCACCAAGAATCGGCGGATCGCCAACGGGAAAGCGTTTAATATTTCCGGCACGAAGGCGATCATCAACCCGGGATCAGTAGGCCAGCCGCGAGACCATAACCCCCGCGCATCTTACTTAATTTATGATGATGATGGAGATGAGTGGCATTACCATAGGGTGGCTTATGAATTTGAGGTGGTGCAAGAACGCATCCGGGCAGCGGGTTTGCCCGAACGCCATGCGAACCGATTGAAGGACGGCTGGTAGATTCATTTCTTGTTTTGATTTGTTAATAGTTCCTGTGGTTTAATTTTCATTGAAGATCACAGGAACTTTTCCTTTACTTTAACCGTCCATTAAGTATAGAATTGAATTGATTTTCAAGAGAGAAATGGAGAAGAAGATGAAGAAGAAACGCATTTTGTTTTTAGCCGTTTTCCTGATCCTGAGCACCTTGTTCAGTGCTTGCGCTGCGATGGGCGCACAGGATACAACAGAATCGATGGCACCTCAAGAGCCGACATACGATCGTGTTTATGAAGAAGCGGCTGTAGAGGCAGAGATGGCTGAGGGAAGTAAAGGTGCTGATAGCGCCGGGGGTAACTTTAACGCTGCAGTGGATCGCATGGTGATCTATAATGCCTATCTTGAAATTGCCGTTGAAGACCCTGAAGTAGCGATGCAGTCCGTGATTGACATGGCTGAGGGTAATAATGGGTTTGTGGTCAGTTCTAATCTGAATCGAACCTATACTGGCAGCCGCAGCCTGCCAAGGGCTTACCTGACCATTCGCGTCCCTGCAGGTCAGTTGAACTCGATCATGGACGACATCAAAGCCCTGACGCCAGACCCAAAGGAAGATGTCATCGCTGAAAATGTCTCTGGAGAAGATGTAACCGCAGAATTTACAGATCTTGAATCCCGTTTGCGTAACCTTGAAGCCGCAGAAAAAGCCCTCGTTGAGTTGATGGAAGAAGCAAGGGATCCAGAGGATGTGTTGAACATCTTTGATGAGCTGACTTACTACCGCGGCGAGATCGAGGTGGTCAAAGGCCGGATGCAATACATTGAAGAATCGGTGGCATTATCCGCCATTACGGTGGAGATCATCGCCAAAGAATCACTGCAGCCGATCGAAATTGGCGGGTGGAAGCCCGAAGGAACAGTCAAACGAGCATTAGAACGACTGATTGAGGCCGGGCAATGGCTGGTGGACGCAGCGATCTGGTTTGGAATCTTCTGTCTGCCTTTCCTCATCCCATTAGGGGTGGGTGCGTACTTCCTGGTGAAAGCGATAAGAAAACACCGGGCTAATAAGAAAGCCAAAAAGATCGAAGAGATTGAATCCATCGACGAGATTGAACAATCGTAAACGCCAACAATTAATATCATTGGTAAGTGATAAAGAGTGTCCTGAACCAACAGGGCGCTCTTTTTTTGCAGACAACTGATATTTGTGTAAATTTCGGGATCCTGACCTTGACAAAAATATTTCTATCGGTTAATATATCCTAGTCGCTAAAAATAATTTTAACGGTGGAGGATTGTTTTATGGATGGAAACTTTGAGCGTAAACCTGTTTTTCTTGTTGACGACCTGGAAACTTTGCGGGTGATCACCGATCCTTTACGGCTTCAAATTCTTGAAATGCTGGCGCCGAAACCACAAACGGTCAATCAGGTTGCCAAAAAAATGGGGCATGCGGCCAGCCGGCTTTATTACCACTTCAACATGCTGGAGAAGCTTGGCATGATCGGCGTGTATCAAACCCGGATGGTGAATAACCTGGTTGAGAAGCTATATTGGTTGACGGCTGAAGATATCGAAATCGACAAAGGTTTGATGGATTTCTCGCAGAGCGACGTTCAGGAGAGCCTGGCTGGCTTGATCGCCTCTTCATTAGAGTTCGTGCAGGCAGACATGCTGCGCAGCATTCAGGCGCGCACCTATCATCTGGAGCAGGGTGCCAAACCCATCCCGCGCGATATTATCCTGCAATCCACACGGAAACGACTGTCGGATGAGACTTATGAAAGATTCAAGACCAAACTACGAGGGGTATTAAAAGAATTTTCGGAATTGCCTGAAGAAACCCGAAAAGGGGACGATGTCAATTTTTTTAGTTTAGCCTGCTATATGTATCCGAATTTTTATTACGAAGAAGATGAAGCAGAAAGTGAAGCAGAAAGTGAATAAATCAAAGAAGACTCCCTTGAAGGGCATGAAGACATTTTTTATCATTTGGCTGGGGCAGTTAGCCTCGATGATCGGCTCGGGTTTGATCGGTTTTGCCCTGGGTGTGTGGATCTACGAACAAACCGGGCAAGCGACTCCGTTCGCCCTGACCGCCCTTTTTAGCACGTTGCCCCGTGTGCTGCTGTCGCCGGTGGCGGGTGCCGTTTCTGACCGCTGGAATCGGAAGCGGATCATGCTTGTGGCGGATTCTCTTTCGGGACTGGTGACTCTGGCTACGGCGATCCTGCTGTTGACGGGTGATATGCAGGTGTGGATGGTGTACCTGATCAGCTTTTTTGGGGCTGTCTTTGCATCCTTCCAGGCACCTGCCTATTCTGCATCGATTGTGATGCTGGTCAGCAAAGAACAACTGACCCGGGCGAACAGCATGGTGCAGTTAGGGGAGGCGATCGAATCGATCCTGACGCCTTTGCTGGCAGGGGCGCTGTTCGGGCTGATCGGGATGCGCGGCATCATCATCATCGATGTGGTCACATATTTCATTGCTATCTTTACTTTGATTTTGGTGCACATCCCTCAACCAAAACGGGAAGAGGGGGAGGCTAATAAACGAGCCTCAGTCTTCAAGGATATCTCGATTGGCTGGCAGTTTTTATCTGCACATCGCGGTCTGTTGGGTTTGCTGATGTATTTTGCTGGTGTGAACTTCTTCGCGAATATTTCTGCCGTGATGGTTGGGCCGCTGGTGCTTTCATTCAGCACTGCGACCAGTATGGGTTTTGCCCAAATGATGATGGGCTTGGGGATGTTTTTGGGCAGCCTGTTAATGAGCATCTGGGGCGGACCCAAAGGCGACCGGATCAAGCTGATCATCGGTGCAATTTCGCTTTCTTCCCTGGGGTTCATCATCGCCGGCTGGCAGCCATCGCTGACGTATATCGCTGTGGGATTATTCGTGCTGTTGTTCTTCATCCCCTTTGGCTCAGGCCCAGCCTCTGCGGTATTTGCCTCAAAGGTGCCACCCGAGCTGCAGGGTCGAGTATTTTCCACGCGCAGCATGATTTCGCTTTCGATGATGCCTTTTGCCTTTTTGCTGAGCGGGATCTTTGCTGACCAGGTTTTTAATCCGCTGCTGGTTGAGGGTGGTGCCCTTGTAAACTCCTTTGTGGGACGCTGGTTAGGGGTTGGCCCCGGGCGAGGGATTGGCCTGATGTTGATCTTAAGCGGGTTATTCCTGCTGCTGATCAGCGCAATTGCCTACGCTAACCCCCGCATCCGTAATATTGAGAATGAGATTCCGGATGCTGTTCATGAGGCTGTCTCCGAGGATGCCACGGATGCTGGAGATGAACAAGGCAAAAGCGTTCCAGCCGTCGCAGAGGGGTAGACTGCGGTCTGTGTACGGTCTACAGCGTGAGGTTTCTAATTAAGAGGTTTGGTTAATGCTATTTAGCGACCTGGATTGAATGCCCAGCAGCAGGTGGAAGATGGACTGCATAAACACTATCTCGGACAGGGTTTATCGGGCAGGGTGTTCCGTTTGCCTTTGCGCCTTTAGGCACCCACGGCAGGTAGAGATAGATATTCCCTGAAACTTCGCGGTCAAGATCCAATGTGAATGACACGGTCTGATCGGCCACGTGCCATGTGCGAATCTCCACTCCCTGCGAGAGGTGCAGATCCCCTCCGAGGTAGGCCGGTGTTTCAGCCTGATAAGGACGGGCAGCGATGACCCTTACGCCATGCGGCGGGACATTGTGGAAGGTATATGCTGTTTCGGCGCGCATCATACCGGTTTCGCCGCTCCAAAATTCTCTGATCCACCAATCCATTTCAGGATCAAGGTCAAATGCTTGCGGTGAAAAGGCAAGTGTATTGGGTTCGTCAGCCCAATTAAAGCATGCCAGCAGGTGCCAGTCTCCAGGTGCACCATCCATATCCAGCCGGAGCCTATTTGGGGTGTTGGCATCGATCCAATCCATCACCCTGGCGCGCAGGCCAATCAGCGGCAGGAGGGCTTGCGCAATCTGCAGCCGTTCCTGTGGCAGGGCAGGCAGGTCATCTGAAAGCAGCAGCGATCCGCCTGTCAGGCTGATGGCGGTCGCCAGGGTGTGGACTTCTGCCAATGTGAGGTCAGAGTCCGGACGGATCAGAAGGCAGTCCGGGTCGTTGATCCACCATCTGCGATGTAGCATGGTGCGGGACAGGATGTTCTGGAGTGCATTACGGGCGGAGGGCATGTGGGTTTCTTTATGCAGCAGGGGGCTGACCGGCGGGAAGTGGGGTTTCCAGTGTCCGCTCACATCTGCGCCGATGCGCATGGCATCGAATAAACCCAGCGCAGAACCTATCGGGCATCCGCACGCCAATAGTGTGACATCCGGTCCAGCAGCCTGGCGCAGTGCGGATAGCCCTTTACGCAAGATTTGAGCGCGGGTGAGGGTCGGGTCCCGGTGGATGCCATCCAGCGCAGCTGCGTATAAGAAATCCAGTTTAAGGTACCTAAAACCCCATTCCTCTATAGCCGTTTGGATCACTTCGCAGGCGTAGTTGAGAGCTTGTGGATGGGTTAGATCGAGGGCGTAGGTGAAAGCATTCCACACAAAGCCGGCGTTGACGGGTTTGCCCTTGCGGTCTCGCAGCAGCCAATCCGTGTGATCCTTTACAAGTTGGGCTTTCGGATGCACGATGAACGGCGCCAGCCACACACCCGGCGTCAACTCTGCCTGGTTCGTCTTTTCGACGATCGGTAGCAAACCATCCGGGAATTCCGGCACAAAATCAAACCAGTCTCCCGGGTAGGGTTCAAAGCCGTCATCAATTTGGAAGAGGTCCAGCGGGAGTTTATGCTGCCATTCCTTAATGGTTTTCAGGTTGGCTTCGATGTTTTCCTGGGAGATATTTTGGTAGAAATAATACCAGGAGCACCAGCCAGTGGGTATTGGTCTGTTGGTATCGATTTGGTACAGATCGGCAACCGCTTGCAAGTAATTGTGGAGTGGGTCTGTTGCATCGAGCGCGATGAAATTGAGCACCGCCCAATCGGTTTTCATACTTCCGCCGGGTTCGAGGCAGGTATGATCGCCGATTGCCCACATCTTGAGGGAAGGTGATGGGTTAAAGTGGGTTTCAAGGCTGCCAAAATGCTGCTCCTGTGAAAGGAACCCCGCCAGCAAACCTATCCGGCTGTCCTGATCGCCGATCACGCCGAACATATCGCCGCTGAAATGATTGCGGCGTTTGGGCTTGGGTGTGCCCGGGTTGAAGACCATCGGGCTTTGAAAAGGGCCAAGGATCGAGGTGCGCTGGCGATCACCAAGGCTGTAAGCGCCCGTTGAGGACCAGGACTGCCAGCCATTGCTGTAGAAAACAGGTTTTGGAGTATTTTCTATACCGAGATGGAGTGCACCTGAGGTGATATCCACCGGTGTGAGCTGCTCTACTGCAAGAGGAAGATCGCTTTGGTTGCTGACCTCCAATTGAATGAGCATGAAGGGCTGGTCGGCGGCAAGCCCGATGCGCACGATCAGGCTAACACCGGGCAGTTGCGTCTGGTACGAGAAAGCGGAAATTTGCGCTTCTCCAATGGGGGAAGAGACGTTGTTTTCAACAACTTCTCCTATTGAAAGCACAAGTGTTTGAAGACCCCTGCCCCTATGGTATTTCAGTGTTACTGCAGCTTCAACCTTTCCGCTGAGTGAAACGCCATCCGAATCCAGCGAATGGAGAGAATATTGCGCGTGGGTTTTGTCGAATTGTAGTTTGAGATGATCGGATTGAATATTCAATGGCTCCCCTTTATAGAACAGCTTGTAACTCGGCTAAGGATATGGGTCCCTGACGGAGGATCTTAAGATCCTGTTCGGTGGCATCCACCACGGTGGAGGCAGTTGCCCCGGGTGTGGCACCGCCATCGAGGATCAGGTCAACCCGTCCATCCAGTTGATCGATCACGTCCTGAGCCGTGGTCGGGTTTGGCCCGCCGGACCGGTTGGCTGAGGTGGTCGCCAGCGGCCCGGTTGCCTTCAGCAGAGCGAGTGTGAAGGCAAGGTCTGGCATCCGCACACCAATGGTTGGGTAGGGTGATAGATCGGCGGGCAATTTCTCGTTCTTCGGCAGGACAAGGGTCAGCGCGCCAGGCCAAAAGGCAGCGGCAAGTTTACGAACATGCTCATCAACATGCAGCAGCAGGCTTTCCAATTGATCGATTTCACCAATCAGAACCGGCAAGGCTTTTTCTTCTGGTCGTTGTTTGGCTGTATAAATCTTCTGAATGCCCTCGGGGTCGAAGGCATTTGACGCGATGCCGTAGATGGTGTCAGTTGGGAAGGCGATGGTGCCATGCATTTGGAGGATGCGCCTGGCTGAGGTAATCGCCTGGGGATCGTGGACGGAGAGAATCGGTGAGTGGGGCACAGGGAGTGTCCTTTCAGAAGTTTAATTGTCTGCCACTATTTTAACCTTAAAAATGGGCTTTTATCGTGTTCGGATTTCGATAATCCGGTCGCGGCCTGTCAGATCCGGGATCAGGCGGTGGGCAGCGTCTGGAAATACTCGTTGTGCTGCGGTTAGGCTTTCTTTTCCCAAAGTCGATTCAATTTCAAGCAAGACCACACCCCGAGCAGACAGACGCGTTCGGGTTTGTTCAAGCAGCGTGTTGATCAGGTGCAACCCGTCTGCGCCGCCATCCAGCGCCAGCCGCGGTTCAGATTGCAGGGCAGGCAGTTGTTCGAGGGTGCGAGTGGGGATATAGGGCAGATTGGCAGCGATGAGGTCAAACAACCCATGGATGGGTGCTAAAAGATCCGCCTGGACGAAATTGATGCGTGGTTGATCATGTTTGTGGGAATTATACTTTGCGATGGTCAATGCCGGCCGCGAGATTTCGACTGCGAAAACTCTGGCTGCCGGGCATTCGGCTGCCAGGCTGACGGCAATCGCCCCAGAGCCTGTGCCGACATCAATTACCTTAGGGTCTTCCATTTGGTTGAGGTGAGCGAGGGCAAGTTCAACCAGCAGCTCGGTCTCAGGGCGGGGAATGAGGATATCAGGAGTGAGGGTGAATTCTCTGCCGTAGAATGACCAATGGCCGAGTATGTAGGGTAAGGGAACACCTTGCAAAAAGTCTTTGAGATAATTTTGCAAGGTGTGATTTTCTTCAGTCGAAGGTGCATATTCACCGTGTGCCAGGATCCAGGCTTTGGGACGGTTTAATGCTTGGCTGAGCAGGATCAAGCTGGTATTTGCCGGGTCTTCTGCATCAACCTGTCGCAGTGTTTCCAGCATTTCCCCCCGAACCTGGTCGAGGTTAGTTGGATTTCTCATCGACCAGCGCTAATTTTTCGGCTTCGTCCACCAGTGTCAGTTCGTTGACAAACTCATCAATGTCACCATCTAAAATACCGTTGATGTTATATGACGAGAGGTTGATGCGGTGGTCGGTGACGCGGTTTTGAGGGTAATTGTAGGTTCTGATTTTTTCTGAACGTTCGCCTGTGCCGATTTGGGATCGGCGTGTTGCGACTTCGGTGGCGATCCGCTTCTGCTCTTCCATTTCGTATAGACGAGCTTTGAGGATGCTCATCGCACGCATTTTGTTTTGCAGTTGTGAACGTTCATCCTGGCAGGCGACCACCATCCCGGTAGGCAGGTGGGTGATGCGCACCGCCGTGGCGTTCTTCTGCACGTTTTGGCCGCCAGCCCCTGCGGATTTGTAGACATCAATGTTAATATCCGATTCGGGAATGTTGATTTCAACATCATCCACTTCAGCTAAAACTGCCACAGTGACCGTAGAGGTGTGAATCCGCCCCTGGGACTCCGTTTCCGGAACCCTTTGAACCCGGTGCACACCCGATTCATACTTCAATTTAGAGTAAGCGCCATCGCCTTTGATGATGAAACTGACTTCTTTGATCCCGCCGATGCCCGTTTCGTGCAAAGATAGGATCTCAATCTTCCAATTATGGCGTTCTGCGTAGCGTGAATACATGCGGAAAAGTTCTGCAGCGAATAAACCAGCTTCATCGCCGCCGGTTCCAGCCCGGATTTCCATGATCACATTGCGCTTGTCCCGCGGGTCCTTGGGGACGAGCATGCTCTTGAGTTGCGCTTCAAGTTTATCCCGCAACTCGGTTAATTCTTCCATTTCCATTTCAGCCATAGCGCGTAATTCGCTATCTTCTGCGTTGAGGAGTGATTCGGTTTCCTCAATTTTCTCCATAGTGTCCTGGTAGGCACGCGCTTTTTTGACCACGGGTTCCAATTCGGCACGCTCTTTTGAGAGCTCTATGGCTGTGGTGTAATCCTCGCCTACGGTTGCCAGTTGCCGGTCGATGTCTTCGAAATGTTCAATAATGCCTTGTAATTTTTCTAACATATGCTTTCTTATCTCTTTTATTTTATTAGTTTAGCGTAGGGATTATACCACCTGAGTTGGCATAATGCTTTACGATAGGCTGCGATTTTTGTGGATTTTACGGGTAAAGCAGGGGGTGCAAGGGCATGCGTCATGCGGTATACTCATACCTGCGTGAAAATTATGAACGGAAACAAACATCGAGTTTATTGCACCTTTCACGATGCCCCAACGCATCGTTTTAGCGGACACCCAGAATCACCTCAAAGGATTGAGGTATTGAGGGATTGGCTGGAAAACCCGCCATACCCCGAAATTGAGTGGTTGGATGAGGCGCAAGCATCAGAAGCAGACGTGATGCTGGTCCACGAGCCGCAAGTTCTGGCATTCCTCAGGGAGGAAAGCGCACGCGGGTCACATCAATTTGAATCAGCACCTTCTTATGTGACACAAGAAAGTGTTACGGCTGCCCTTGGGGCGGTTGGTGCGACCCTGGCTGTCAGCCGGCGGATAATGTCTGAAGGCAGCGGCAGTGGATTTGCCATTGTGCGCCCGCCTGGTCATCATGCGGAACCGGACCGTTCAATGGGCTTTTGCCTGTTGAACAATACGGCGATCGCCGCAGCGGATGCCGTTGCCAGCGGTATGGAGAGGGTCGCCATTATCGATATTGATGCGCATCACGGCAACGGGATTGAATCCGCCTTCTGGCAAACCCCGCAGGTTGGCTATCTCTCGATCCATGAAGAGGGGATCTACCCGGGAAGCGGGCAGATTGGATCAGCACCCCACGCCCTCGGAAGGATCGTCAACGTGCCCCTGCCGTCTTTTTCGGGGAATTTGGCTTATCAACAAATTTTTGAACAGATTATTACCTCCTGGGTTAAGTCTTTCAAGCCTGAAATGATCTTTGTGGATGCGGGATTTGATGCGCATTTTTCAGACCCGCTCACCACGTTGACATTGAACACGGATACTTATTACACGCTGACTTCAGAATTAGTCGCATTAGCAGAAGAAGTTTCTGGTGGGAGGATCATGTTTGTTTTGGAGGGCGGCTATGATCCGGTGGCATTAAAGGATAATATCCAGGCATGTTTGGCCGCGATGTGCGGTTACGAGGATTATCCTGATCATTATAGCAAGGGGCCTGGACCTCATCGGGATGTCAGCAAGCGCCTTGAAGATATCAAAAATAGACATCATATATAGGAGATTTACAAATTGTTAGAACTTTACTTCATCCGGCATGGACAATCGACAAATAATGCATTTATGGAAAAACACGGCTACGAGGACTATCTCGCTGGGAGGTCGGTAGACCCGGACTTGACCAAAGCCGGCGAAAAACAGGCAAAATTAGCAGCGAAGTTCCTTGCCCGTCCATACCAGGAGAACGGTTATGACCCCCAAAACCGGAATGGCTTTGGCTTGACGCATCTTTACTGCAGTCTGATGATCCGTGCTGTTAAAACCGGGTTAGCGATTTCGAAGGAAACCGGATTACCCCTAGTGGCAAAGGATGATGTGCATGAGACAGGCGGGATGTTCTCGGCAGAGATCACAGAGGATGGCCCGGTGTTTACGGGTCATAAAGGACCCGGAAGATCCTTTTTTGAAACAGAATTTCCAGATTTGGTTCTCCCGGAGGATCTCTCAGAAGAGGGTTGGTGGAATAGAGAGAAGGAACCACGGGATAAATACCTGTTGCGTGCCCATAAAATCATCGATGACCTGGCTGAAGAACATGCCGGCAAAGGGCATCGGGTGGGGATCGTGATGCACGGTGGGATTTTTGCCCGGATATTGACCGCCTTATTTGATATCCAAGCGGATAAATACTGGTTCTTGATGAATAACTGTGGTATCAGCCGGATTGATATCGATGATCAGAGGCGAGTAACGCTTTCCTATATGAATAAGGTCGATCATTTGCCGGATGATCTAATCACGTAAGAGGTAGAGTTCGCACGATGGCGAAAAATCGTCTTTCATCTGTTGATATTTCATATCGCCCAGCGCGATCATCCGATGCTGTGATGGCGGCTAAGCTATTGTTTGAGACCTTCCCGAAGAAGGCAACATTCATCATTGGGCTGGGCAGCGCAGAACGCGCAAAAAAGATTCTGGAAACAATATTTTCGATTCCTGGTCATCGCTTGAGTTACCAGTTCACTGATATGGTGCTGTATCAGGGGCGGGTGATTGGACTGATCACGAGTTTTCACGGAAAGGCGATGGGGAAGTTCAACCGCAAGTTGTACCAGATTGTTCTCGGGCAGTATCGGCTGCGCGGGAAGTTGGCTTTGATTTTACGTGCCTGGCCACTGGTTTTCATTGAGGAAGCGACATCAAAGGAATACTTCATTAACAGCCTATCTATCCGGAAGAACTACCGGAATCGGGGTGTGGGTGCACTTTTATTGAACCATGCGGCTGAAAAAGCAAAGGAAACGGGTTTGAACAAGATGGCTTTGATGGTTGCCATTGACAATCAGGATGCACGCCGTTTTTATGAAAGACACGGGTTCAAGACCACTGCCCTGCACCTTGAAAGCAACAAACGTGTTCCTTATCTTGGTCCTGGCGTTCAGCGGATGGTCAAGGTGTTCATAAGCTAATGAACGGTATGCCAAATTTTTTTTGATTTCCACCTCATTCTTCAATACGAGAGACCAACACACGGTCTACTCGGCGACCATCCATATCCACAACTTCAAATCTGTAATGTTCATACTCAAACACATCCCCGGTTTTGGGGATCTTGCCCAATTGGCTCATCACCAAACCGCTTAACGTCTGGTAAATTGATTGTGCCTCAGGGGGCATATCTTTAAGATCCAGGATTTCTTTTAGCTCGTCGATGACGATCAGACCATCAAACAACCACGAACCATCTTCCCGCTGGACAGCAAGATAATCCGTACTTTCGCTTGTTTCGGGGATATCACCGACGATCGCTTTGAGGATGTCATAGTCTGTGACCATGCCGATGATGCCGCCGTATTCGTCCACCACAAAAGCTAAATGGACGCCCCCAGTTTGAAAATTAGCAAGTGATTCAAGTGCAGCCATATTTTCGGGCAAGAAAATCGGCTCCTTTATAAACTTATGAAGGTTAAATTCAGGGTCATCCGGTGATTGCCCTAAAAGTTCTTTAATTTGGATGTAACCTAAAACATCATCAATTTCGCCATCTGCAACCGGAATCCTTGCGTAAGGTGTTCTTTGTAGCTCGGTCCATATTTCATCGATTGGGTCATTGATATCAATCCAGGCCATTTCCAGGCGAGGGGTCATTAACGCTCCCACCCGGCGGTCTCCCAGTCGGAAGACGCTTGAGATCATTTCACGTTCCTCTTTTTTAAAAATACCGCTCTGCTGGCCTTCTTCGATCAGGACTTTGATCTCCTCCTCTGTTATGGAGGGTTCATTGCCGGGTTTGATCCCCAATAGGCGGACGCCAAGTTCTGATGAAGCGCTCAAAACGCTGACGACGGGTTTGGCGATTTTTGATAGAAACCGCATGGGGATGGCAAGCGCAGATGCAACCGCTTCAGGTTTGTTAATCGCTACGCGTTTAGGGATAAGTTCGCCGATCACCAATGAGAAATAGGTGATGATCAAAACCAGAGAAGCGAAGGCAATCTCATCTGCAGAGTTTTCGAGGAAACTTACCCTTGACAGCAGTTCTGCCAAAGGTGGCGAGAGCTGCGCGGCGCCAAATGCACCGGAGAAGATCCCTACCAGCGTGATGCCGATTTGGACGGTTGAAAGGAAGCGGTTAGGCTCTTCCAGCAGTTCAAGGGCTGCTGCTGCGCCGCGTTGACCTTCATCCGCACGCTGTTTTAGCCTTGTTTGGCGTGAGGAAACCAAGGCAATTTCAACCATGGCAAAAATGCCATTCAATATCATGCTGAATAAAAGAATTATGATCGACATATTGATATCTTTCATCTAGGTATTGGTTTTGATGTTGTTACACATTACACTTTCATTATACTTAACCCTTAATGATTGGCGATTTCCTCAGGTGCTTATGGTTCAGAAAAAGGAAGGTTTGTATTATCTTTCTGTGAAGGTCCAAAGCGTAAGAGATGAGCTTGTGAAGTATGTGGTTAAGGGCTAATTTCTTCGGATTACGCGGTAAGATTAGGGTTGTAATGTATAGATATCATTTCAGTAAAGGTTGAGTAAATCTATGTCCGTTTTATGGAATATCCTGACAATCCTCGTGCTGTTCTTTTTCAACGCCATTTTCGCGATGTACGAAATCGCAATGGTGGCGGCCAGAAAAACGCGCTTAGAGCAACGGGTTGAATCGGGCAGCAAGGGGGCAGCAGACGCATTGGAATTATTGAAGGATCCTAACCAGCAATACCTATCAACAGTGCAAATCATGATCACGATGATCGATACACTGGCTGGCGGTATTGGTGGTGCGCGACTCTCCGGTCCGGTGGCTGCATTATTGGGCAGGATCCCCTGGTTAGAACCCAGAGCAGACCTGATCGCTTTGATCATCGTAGTAATCATCATCACCTATTTTTCAATTGTGTTAGGTGAGCTGATCCCAAAGCGATTGGCTGTCAGCAAACCCGAAAATGTGGTGGTGAAGCTATCGCCAGCAATTAAGTTTCTGACAAAATTGTTCCGACCTCTCACAAAATTGTTGAGCGTCTCAACGAATTTTGGCTTAAAGATATTAAGGATCAATACCGACAAAGGTCCTGTGATTACTGAAGAAGAAATCAGGAATTATATTGAGCAAGGGCGGACAATTGGTGTGATTGAAGACGCAGAACATGAAATGGTCTCGGGCATCTTCCGCCTTGGCGATCGGCGTGTAGAAGCCTTGATGACGCCCCGGATGGAAATGTCATGGGTGGATATCAACCATCCCATCGAAGAGATCTGGAGGAAAATCTTAGAAATGCCGCATTCCCGCATCCCTGTGGCAGATGGAGACCTGGATCATGTGCTGGGGTATTTCCATATCCGGGATCTCTTAGGAAAAAACCCACATGATTCAGCATTTGATTTACGCGAATATATCGAGTCTCCCATCTTTTTGCCTGAGAACATGGCTGCTTTGAAAGCGCTTGAGAATTTCCAGTTAAGCGGTGTGCACCTGGCTTTTGTTGTGGATGAATACGGTGGTATCATCGGCATGGTCACGGACTATGATATTTTGGAGTCGATTGTTGGTGAAATCCCGGAGGACCAGGAAGATACGGATTACCTTGTTGTTCAACGTGATGATGGTTCCTGGTTGTTTGATGGGTTGATTGTGATCGATCAGTTGAAAGAGATATTGAATTTATCAGAAATTCCCGGTGAAGAGCAGGGGGCATTTCAGACATTGAGCGGTTTTGTGATGAGTCAGTTAGGACGAATCCCAAAAACAGGGGCGAAATTCAGTTGTGTGGGGTTTGAATTTGAAGTCGTGGATATGGACGGACGCCGGGTTGACCGGGTGCTGGTTACCCCGATGGAACTCGATGAATCGGAGTAGATGATTAATAAATCAACAACCTGACCTGATTATTCAGGTCAGGTTGTTTTGGTTTAATGTCAAGCGTCATTTTGCCTTAGGAGTTTCCAGGCCTCAACAGCGATTTCCCTGGCGGCATCTGCTTTACCCAGTTGCTCTGCATTCTTTGCTACTGTCTTTAACCGGGCTTGGTCATTTCGTAACCAGGATGAAAGTGTTTCAAGGACATCCAATGGAGATTTACAGAAAACGCCTGCTTCGTGTTCAACGATGTAATCGGCATTGCCCTTTTCCTGCCCGGGGAGGACGTGCACCAGCATCAACGGGAGACCAGAGGCAAGGGATTCGGTAACAATCAGACCACCGGCTTTGCAGATGATGATGTTTGATGCCCGCATCAACCTGGGAATAAAATCCACAAAGTCATAGATTTTTGTCGGGTGCTGCCATTCGATTTCGTTGAACTCCTCCAGGAGTTGATCGTTTCCACCCGCCACAAGCGTTAGCTGCAGGTCGTAACCGCTGGCATCGATGGTGCGCACGATTTCAATCAGCGCCGGGATGCGCGGGCTGCCCACAACCAGCAGGGTGGGTAACGCCTTTTCCCATTCCAACTCAGCTCGTAAATCCTCAATTCTTTGTTCTTTTAATGCCAGGATTTGAGGATCCACTGGGATCCCGGTTTTTACGATTTGCTCTGGGGCAAGGCCGGCTTTGAGAGCGAGGTCGCGCACTTCTTCTGTGGGGACAGTGCAGCGGGTGACTGCCTTGTTAAACCACACCTGGTGCACGGTAACCAGGTCGGTGACCACAACGATCAAGGGGATCTCGAGCTTGTCGGAGCGGATCAGGTTGATCAGCGGTGCTTGGAAGATGGGATATGTGGTGATGATCAGGTCTGGCTGGGTTTCTTTGATTGTTTGGCGCATGATGTTCAGCAAGACGATCGTGAAGCCGCCCTCCATCAATTTGACCGGGAAGGATGAATCGCTGATCTCATACCCGAATTTATATAGTTCCGGCAGGTTTTTGACAATGGTGTCATAGTCGGATTGACTTTCACGAATCATTTTTGGAACTTTAGGGTGATTGAGCGGGTTTTCGATCACGATTTCACAATCTTTGGTGCAGTATGTATGCATTGCCTTCTGGATGGCTTCTGCAGCGGATCGGTGACCCATCCCGGCGTCCCCCGTCAGGATCAGGACTTTCTTTTTCTCAATCATAAGACCTCTTTTCGATTCTAAAATGTTACTTAAGATGTTCGCTGAGCAATAGCAGAATTTGATGCACCGTTTGGGTCTTGATTTGCGTACGGTCTCCCTCAAAATGACATTCATATGCACGGGTGTTTTCGGGAGTGCTGATGCCAATCCATACCAAACCCACAGGCTTATCATGCGTTCCACCGGTAGGGCCGGCAATGCCGGTAGTCGAAAGGCCGATGTCTGTATGGAATCTGGCACGGATGCCAGATGCCATTTCTTGTGCGGTTTGTTCGCTGACCGCGCCAAATTGCACCAGCGTTTCCTCCCGAACCCCAAGCATTTCTTGCTTGATCCGGTTGCTGTAAGCCACCACGCCGCCAATAAAATAACTCGAGCTGCCAGAAATGCTTGTTAGGTGATGCGCCAGAAGCCCGCCTGTGCATGATTCAGCGGTGGCAACCGTTAAACCTTTTGTCATCAACGCGCTGCCCAGGTTCGCCATCAATAAGTTGATCTCTTGCTGCATGGTTTGCCTCCAATGATTAATTTGCTGACCAGCGAGCAAAGAGTGAATGGGAAAGGATATGCCCTTTGCTTTTATCCACACTGACCAGTTCACCGCTGGTGATTTCTCCGCCATGTCCGCTGATGATTTCTTGCAGGGCCTGGTGGGGGACCAATGCCGATGCTTGAATAGCATAAGAGGTCAGGCAGATGAATTTGGGGTTTGGGGTCAGCACCCGCCGGCAAAGCGTAAGCAGTTCCACGATATTTTCAAAATAGTCCCAAACCATTCCGCTGGGGCCGCGCCCGAATTTGGGCGGGTCGAGGATGATCCCATCGTAGAAGGATTTGCGTTTAGCCTCCCGCTTCAGGTATTTTCGGGCATCTTCAACCAGCCAGCGGACGGGCGCTTTTCCTAAGCCAGAGAGATCCAGATTGTGGCTAGCCCAGGCGACTGCATGTTTGGAGGCGTCAACATGGGTCACCTCCGCGCCGGCGTGGGCTGCTGATGCGGTTGCCATGCCAGTGTAACCAAACAAGTTGATCACTCTCAGGGGGCGTCCGGCGGACTTGATCTGATCGGCGATCCAGTCCCAATGGCTGGCCTGTTCAGGGAATACGCCGATATGCCGTGATTTTGAAAGGCGGATTTCGCTCTTCAATCCCTTGTAATCGATCACCCAGGGCTGCTGGATGCCGTGTTTGAAGTCCCAATAACCGCCGAATTCATCACGTGTGGGAACCATCACTGCATCTGCGTTATCCCATTGTTTGGCAGGCAGTCTGCGTGACCAAATGGCCTGGGGTTCCGGCCGGATCAGCGTATATGGCCCAAAACGTTCCAGCGCCTGGCCTTTCCCTGTGTCGATTAATTCGTAATCAGTCCAGTCCGGCGAAGCGATCAAATTCAATGTTGGTAGTTTTTGATTGTCTGTCATGTGTTTCCTGTTCTTTTATTTGCGTTCATCAGAAGGATAATGAGAGGTGGCTGTTGAGCCAAGGTAATAAGTAAAACAACGATAATGCAATCGCACCAGCGCGTTGCATGGGGTTTTGGAGTGTCCTCCAGATTGAAATTTTAACTCCTTCGCTATTGATTTTGAGTATCTGGGGTAGTGAGAGGAATGCTGTCAAAACAGCCCAAACAATGAAAACCCAGCCGGGGATCAGTTCGATCACGATCAGCGAAACCACAGCAGAAAATATCCCGATAACCATCAGCATAACCATCAGAATGCGTGTTGTTTTTGTACCCAGGAAGACAGCGGATGAACCCTGTTGTGGTAGTGCGTCGTGTTCGAGCCTGTAAAGCTGCCGATGTAACTGGCTGAAAATGCTGATCGCAATAATCGACAAAAACGGCCAGAACCAGTTGAGGGTGAGCGCAGGGTTGAACGCGAGGTACCCGATTAGAAAATGAAGCCCAGCGTTCATGGCGCATCTTGTTAACACGTCTACAATAGGGATCATGCTGAGCTTAGTGCCGCGGTACGAACTGAGAAACCCCAGGGTCAGGCTTGCCAGACCGAGGATCAGGGGCCAGCGGCCTAATGCTGCGTAGAGACCTACTGAGAACATGATCCACAAAAAAGCCATTGATTTAGCGGATTTCGGTGAGATGAAACCCACCGCAATCGGGTTGCGATTGATCTTGTCGTTTGTCAGGGCATCAATCGGGGCGTTTTGGATATCCCTGATCATGTAGATAAAGCCGACTGACAGAATGTTAGCAATCAGCGCGATTAGAAAACGCCAACCAAATACACCCTTTGCCGCAGTGATGCCCAGCAGGGTGGTAATTGTGACGTAATAGATGTATTGTTCGAGGTGGATCAGTTTCACTAACCCAGTCAGGATCTTCTTCAAAAAGCACTCCGCGAATCAATGAGCCAGGCAATTTTGAGTATACCATTTTATACTGTTTCTCAAATTGGCAACGAAAGTGGTAAGCTTACTCTATAATTTTTATAAAAAAGATTTGCAGGAGTGTGTATGGATTTTGATAAGATCATTGACCGCAGGAACACTGAAAGCTTCAAATGGAATTATTACGACGAAGATGTGCTGCCGATGTGGGTGGCGGATATGGACTTCCGCTCTGCAGAGCCGATCATTGAAGCCCTGCAGCAACGGGTCTCACACGGCGTTTTTGGTTATGGCGGACCGCCAAAAGGGTTGCGTGAGGCCATAACACAACATCTTGCTGACCGTCAGAATTGGGATGTTGACCCTGAGCAGGTTTCGTTTATCTCCGGCGTTGTGACCGGCTTTACCCATGCCATTTACAGCCTGACGGATCCGGGCGACAAAATCCTGATCCAAACACCTGCTTACCCGCCTTTTTTGGCTTCGCCAAAGATGGCTGGGCGCGAGATGGTGATCAACGCGCTTGTACAGGGAGCAGACGGGCGTTATGAGATTGATTTTGATGACTTCGCCGGAAAAATTGCCGGCGGGGTGAAGATGTTCATTTTATGCAATCCGCAGAACCCCACGGGTCGGGTGTTCAGCAGGGAAGAATTGACCCGCATGGCCGAAATTTGCCTGAAACATGATGTGTTGATTGTTTCGGATGAGATTCATGCTGATCTTGTGTTTTCGGAGAGCCAGCATATCCCGATTGCCAGCCTTTCACCGGAGGTGTCGGAAATGACCGTCACCTATTTTGCCCCCAGCAAGACCTTTAATGTGGCGGGGTTCTCTACATCAGTGTATGTGGCGCAAAACCCTGAAATGCGGGAAACCTTATCAAATTCCATGCGGATGTTGTTAGGACATCCGAATATTTTAGGCTTGCACGCTGCCCTGGCGGCTTATCGGCATGGTCAGCCCTGGCTGGATGAAGCATTGGCATATATGGAAAAGAACCGAGATTACCTGGCTAAGGTTGTGAATCAAGACCTGCCCGGCATCCAGATGGCTGTGCCTGAAGGCACTTACCTGGGGTGGTTGGATTGCCATGAGCTGAAATTGAATGTATCTCCTCATAGATTTTTCCTCGAACATGCCAGAGTCGGGCTGAATGACGGTGCGGATTTTGGCGAGGCAGGTGAGGGATTTGTCAGGATGAATTTTGGCTGCCCGCGTGCCACGCTGGAAGATGGTTTGTCGCGCATGAAATCAGCGCTTGAGGAGCATTTGCGGTAAATGACAGAGAACCAGAAACCTGAACAAGCAAGACCCCATAAGGCGCGCCGAATCGGCGGTTGCTCGTGTGCCCTGCTGGGTGTGGGTGGGATTGTGGTCGGGATGCTGCTGGTCTTTATCGGGTTGATTGGCGTTGGTGCTGTTTTGATTGTGTCTGACCCTATTGCACCGGTAGATGCTGTCGTTGTATTGAGCGGCGGTACCGGCGACCGTTTGGCGCTGGCGATTGAAATGCATTCGGATGGGATTGCGCCAAACCTGGTGATCACTGATGCTGACCGAACAGCGAATGCCAGGCTGCGCGCTGAAGCAATCGAAGGCGGGTTCGCGCGGGAGGATGTATACATCACCGATCTGCCGGTTGACAGCACTGAAGATGAAGCCGTTGCGGTGCGCGAGTTCGCACAAACCCAGGGCTGGACGCGATTGATGGTGGTAACAGATCCGTATCATAGTTTTCGCACCAGGCTGATCTTCAGACAGGTGTTACGAGATAGCGGGATTGATATGTTTGTGCGGCCAGTCGCAGGACATTGGTTCAGGTCAACGACTTGGTTTTTGCAAGCTGAAGGCTGGCAGTTTGTTTTCCTTGAGATTGCGAAATTGATTAACTATTTACTTTTTTAGTGGTTAACAAAAAATCGGGCCGCTGTTGCGACCCGATAAATTTTTTTGAAGATTGCGTTTCTTCCGTTCTCACTTAGAAGTTGAAAAATCCTCCGGAGGATTCCTCTTCTTGTTCTTCAACGGTTTCTTCCACTGCGATTTCCCCTTCTGCCGGGATAACATTCGCAGCCTGTAAACCTTTGGGACCATCTTCAATGGAGAACTCTACTTTCTGACCTTCTTTGAGCCTCTTATAACCCTCCATCTGAACTGCGGAGAAGTGAACGAAAACGTCCTCTTCACCATCGTCACGACCAATGAAACCATACCCTTTGGGGGCACTGAACCATTTGACGGTTCCTACATAACGTTCTGACATGCTTATACTCCATCTTTCTAGGATTTATTAATGTTCTGTTCATTCCCGTGTTCTGGGGAATGCCTTCATAAATATATTACTTCTATGGTTTGATGTCAAGTTGTCGTATGCGTGCGATGGGTGATATTAGGGGGCATTGCGGTTTTAAGTTGAAGAAATTAAACGCTGTCAGCAAGAATAACCATTCGCGATTTTGGTGAATTACTGGGCCAACAATTGGGAAATCTGGTTTAATTTGAATTCTGGAGGCAGAGCAAGAGCTGTCGGAGATCCCCCTGCGGGATGTTTTGGGTTACTGCCAGCACATTATGCTGGGCTGCCAGGGGGGCGAGGTCTGTTACATCAAGCAGGTTGATACCTGAAGGTACCTGGCTTTTCAGCACATATGCAATGGCGTAAGGTTTCGTTTGAATATGATCAATTACGGCATCAGAGGTTGAAGCAATCTGGGCATCAGGGTCGATGTTCTGTGAGTTTAGATAGGTCTTACTGAAGAGCAAGCGCAGGTGATGTCCTTGGGGGTATGTGAGGATCTCGATGGGTTGATCTACCTTGGTCTGTTCGGTTTGATTTTCGGAAATCTCGTTCCAATTTTCAATGCTGCCAGTAAAGATGGCGCGCAAGCTCTCAATGCTGAGCGAGCGTAAGGGCACTCGTTCGCCGGTGATGACCACGATCTCTTCTTTGCCCATCACCGCCACCTGTGGGTCAGACGACGTGCGTTCACCAAGGCGCAGGATCAGGTCTGCCTGAGCGGGATCCAGCGCACTGTCAGGCAGGATCTGTGTGACAATTCCGATGTTTGGAAGACCTTCGGCGCAGCGGTTCACATCCGTCAACCAATGCGCTAATTCTGGTGTCACCTGGAGCGTGACCACTTCCATCTCACGCTGATCAGATTGCGGGGTTTCTGCTTTTGCGCAGGCAGTCAGCAATAAAAGCAGCAGGATGATCAAGCTGGGAAATTTTAATTTCATACGATGCTCACAATACCGAAGCCAGAATGGTTGCTCCCCCAATCACAAAACAGTAGATCGAGAAATAGATCAGCGAGTGGTTGACAAGAAATCGCAGCAGCCAGCGGATGGCGATATAGCCTACCACCATTGCAGCCAGGAAACCGATTGCCATCAAGGGCAGAAATTCGTTTAAATTTGATACCTCTGTCAGCATTTGATAGGTGGAGAGCCCACCCGCAGCCAGCATGATCGGGATAGACATCAGGAACGAAAATTTCCCGGCGGCTTCCCGTTTGAGGTGTTGGGTCATCCCGCCAGAAATGGTTGAACCCGAGCGGGATACACCCGGGAAGAGCGCCAACGCCTGGAACAAGCCCATGACGAGGGCGTCAACCACGGTGATATCCTGCACATCACCGACCTGTTGGCTGACCTTTTCTGCGACGAGCATTAAAACAGCGGTAAAAATCAGGGCAATCCCTGCAAAAAGGGGTGAGGTGAAGGTTTGTTCGACGAGATCCTGTAGGAAGATTCCGGCCAAACCCGCTGGGATGGTGGCTGCGATAAGCAGCCAGCCCATACGGGCATTATGGGTGGCGAAAGGGGTACCTTTGAAGAGTTGCTTGAAGAAATCGGCAATGATTGCGGTCAGATCCTTCCAAAAAAAGACGATCACTGCGCCAAGTGTACCGATCTGCACCAGCACGTTAAAAATGAACATCTCTTTTTCTGGCAGGTCCCAGCCAAGGAAGAAGGGCAAAATTACCAGGTGACCGGAACTGGAGATCGGTAAAAATTCCGTTAACCCTTGCAAAATACCTAAAAGGATAGCCTGGATGGTTGTCATGATGTGGCCCTCATTTATGTTGATAGATTGGCAAGATAGTTGTCTGCAAAGCGCTCGAAACGACCTTCAATGATGGCTGTTCGTAAGTTGCGGGTGAGATTTAACAGTGTATGAATGTTATGGATGGACAACAGCGTGCCTGAAAGGAATTCACGCGCCTGGATCAGGTGGCGGATATATGCCCGGGAGTAGTTTTGGCAGGTGTAGCAGGTGCACGTTTCACTGATCGGACGTTCGTCTGTGGCATATTGGGCGTTCATCATGTTCATCCGTCCGTTATCCGTCATGGCTGCGTTGTGGCGTGCAAGGCGGGTGGGGAGCACACAGTCGAATATGTCGATCCCGCGCCGGATGCCTTCAACCAGATCGAGCGGGGTACCGACGCCCATCAGGTAGCGGGGTTTATGTGCTGGCAGGATGGTGTTCACCACTTCGATCATCGCGCTCATTTCATCTTTGGTTTCGCCCACCGACAGGCCGCCAATCGCATTACCGGGGAAGTCCAACCCGGCAATAAATTCTGCTGAAGCGGCACGCAGGTCAGAGAACACGCCGCCCTGCACAATCCCAAATAGGGCTTGATCGCCGCGGGTTTTTGCTTTTTGACAGCGTTCTGCCCAACGATGCGTGCGCTGCATGGCGCGTTCGTTGTACTCTCGATCGTAGGGTTCGGCGCATTCATCAAAGGCCATGATGATATCCGAACCGAGATTTTCCTGGATTTGCACCGAACGCTCTGGTGTGAAGCGGTGTGTCGAGCCATCAATGTGGCTTTTGAAGGTCACGCCGTCTTCATCGATGGCGTTCATGTCTGAAAGCGAAAAAACCTGGTATCCGCCAGAATCCGTCAGGATTGGCCCATCCCAGCTCATGAATTGGTGCAATCCTCCCATTTCAGCGATCAGTTCGTCGCCCGGGCGTAAATACAGGTGATAGGTGTTGGCAAGGATCAGGTTGGCATCCAATTCTTTTAGGTGCCGTTGGGTCAGAGATTTTACCGTAGCCTGGGTGCCAACCGGGGCAAAAATCGGGGTGGGGATATCGCCGTGCGGGGTGTGGAACACGCCTGCGCGAGCGCTGCCGTCTTGCGCGGTCAGATCAAATTTAAAATTAAATGATGTCATAAAAAATATTCCTTCGTGTGCAACGTTGTGCAAAGCCTGATTATACCTTAGGGTGATGTGGGGATAAAAATATTTTTTATCGAAATTTACTTGAAAGGAATGCTAAGCGGGGCTATACTTCAACCCATGAATACCGATGCATACTCCACCTGGCTTGAAATTGACCTTGGGGCGATCAAGAACAATCTCAATCAAATCAAAAAGATGACCCACACACCAGTCATGGCGGTGATCAAGGCAAATGGCTATGGTCACGGTGTATTGGCAGTCGCCAAAGCGGTCACCGAGGCAGGTGCGGCCTGGTGTGGTGTTGCCCGGATTGAAGAAGCACTCAACCTGCGGGTAGCAGGGGTGGATGCAGAGGTGATGGTGTTGGGATATACCCCACCAGTGATGATCCCTGAAGCGATTGAGAACAATGTGCATATCGCCATTTATGACTCGAAATTAGCCATGTCTTATGCAAAGATGGCAAAAGCCACCGGCAAACGACTGAAAGCGCACCTCAAGGTTGAAACGGGCATGGGTCGCCTGGGGATGCCGGTAGACAGGGTGCCAGAAATTTTAGAAGAATATCAGCACAGTGACGCGATTGAGATTGACGGGATCTTCACACATTTTGCCCGTGCGGATGAACCGCATGCCAGCTCTGCTGAAGATCAGTTGGGAAAATTCAATCGCCTCTTAGATAAATTGCAGGGGGCGAATTTACGCCCACAAGTCGTTCATGCCGCCAATTCAGCTGCTGTTATTAACTTCCCTGAGGCATATTTTGACCTGGTCCGACCTGGGATCGCGATGTTTGGGCTAAACCCATCCCCTGATACGCACCTGCCGGAATCGTTCAAGCCTGCTTTAACCTGGAAGGCGCGCTTGACTTCTGTGCGGGTTCTGCCGCCCAACCATGGGGTCAGCTACGGCTCGGTTTACGTGACTTCTGACCATGAGCGGATTGGCGTGATCCCGGTGGGATATGGTGATGGTTATCGCCGCGAACCAGGGCAAAAGGTGCTGGTGCACGGGCAGGTTGTGGATGTGGTAGGCAGAATTTGTATGGACCAGTCTATGCTGCAATTGGATTCCGTACCGGACGCAAAAGCCGGCGATGAAGTGGTGCTACTGGGCACACAGGGAAACCAGCGCATCTCTGCCGGTGACATTGCTGCGCGTTGGGGGACGCTTAATTATGAGGTAGTGTGCGGATTAGCAGACCGCCTGCCCCGGGTTTATTTTGAATCATGAATCACACAACAGACCAGCGCATCAGGGTGGAATTGCATGTGCACACACGTTTATCAAAAGACAGTTTAGCAGACCCCGAAAAAATCATGGCGCGCTGTGAAACTCTCGGCATCGACCGGATCGCCATCACTGATCATAACGAGATTGATGCGGCGTTAGCCCTTCACACGCGTGCACCAGACCGAGTGATCGTCGGCGAAGAGGTGGAGACCACCCAGGGAGAACTTTTAGGATTCTTCATGTCTGAACGCGTTCCCGAAGGGCTTGACCCCATGGAAGCGATTGCCCGGCTCAAGGCACAGGGGGCGGTCATCAGTGTGCCGCATCCGCTCGATACGCCGCGCAGTACCCATTGGGAAGTAGAGGAACTCGAAAAGATCGTGCCTTATGTCGATGCCATTGAAGTGTTCAATGCGCGTTGTCTGAGTAACATTTATAATCAAAGGGCTTTAGCGTTTGCCCAGGAGTCTGGTTTATTGCAAACCGCTGGGTCAGATGCCCATTCGTTATTGGAACTGGGACGGGCAACGATGCTCATGCCACAATTTGATAGTGCTGAAACCTTCAGAGAAGCATTGCATGAATCGGAAATCGATGGAAAACGCTCATCACCCTTGGTGCATTTATTCTCCAGATATGCCGTGTTTGTGAAACATCTGCGCAGCTTAACCAATCAAGTCGCGGGATAGGGCATAATCAATCTCCCAGGTCCTGAGATTCGTTTATAATCACTTTCAATATATTTATTGGTGACTGATCAAATTTCGTCTTGATTAAGAGAGGACAATATGACGGATCACCCTCATCCTCAATATCCTGTGTTTGTAATGTGCGGTCGCGATCCCAAACGTCGGCGCCTGATGGAGGCATTGGATCCGCAAGAACATTACAAGGTCAAAGCCCTTCTGCCGTTTTTGGGTAAGCGGTTGATCGATTGGCAGCTTGAAGAATTGCGGAAATCTCCCTATGTGGAGGGATTATATTTAATCGGTCTGAGCGAGGAGGATATCCGCTTTGACTATCCGGTGCATTACGTCCCAGCTGAGATGACATCGGGGTTCGCGGATAAATTAGTGGCAGGGATGGCCTATCTCAATGCGTTGGGGATGGCGCCCGATCAGGTTGTGGTCAGCTCATCGGATGCGCCTGCCATCCAGATTGGCGAGATCAACACATTTTTTGAAGCGCTTAACCAAAATCAACCTTGCGATTTCTTTGTTTCACTTGTGCCTGAGGATATTGCAGAAAAAGAGTTTCCGAAATCAGGACGGGCTGTGGCGCGGTTTTGTGATCATCACGTTTTCCCAGGTGAGTTGTATGCGTTGAGCCCCAGGGCGATCGCCGTCCAGAAAGATGTGATCCAGGAGCTTGGTCAGCGCAGGCGCAAGATCAATCGAAAAAAGAAAAAAGTCTCTTTAGGTCCGATGATCCGGTTTGTGGCCAAACGTCCTAAGACCTGGGTGATGATCATTAAATATATTTTTGGCCGTGCAACATTGGCTGATGGAGAGAAAGCCCTGTCAAAAGCGTTCAATCTGGCCATTCGGACGGTCGTGATCCCGGATGTTGGCTTTGGGATGGATATGGATTTACCTGAGGATTATGAGCGGTTGATGGCATATGTAAAGAAGTCAAAAGGTGTAACAGAAGGATAATAATTTTTACGAACCACATATTTTGATTTAATTTAATCATTGAAATATTTTTGAATGACCCTGCTACCCCAAAGGAGAAACATGGACAGTCATCTTCGCAAAACGATTTCAGCACGTACTTGGGCAGTGATGCTCGCATTGGCACTGACTGGGCAGATCGCCTGGGCGGTCGAAAATTCCTGGTTTAATACCTTTGTCTACGATACAATCACGCCCGATCCGCGGCCTGTTGCCTGGATGGTGGCGGGGAGCGCCATCACTGCAACGCTGACCACCCTCTTGATGGGCACATTGAGCGACCGCACAAGGTCTCGCTGGGGGAAACGCAAGCCCTACATTCTGTTCGGCTATATCTTGTGGGGTTTATCCACAATCCTTTTCCCGACGGTTGCTTACATTAAAACAACATCATTGGCGGTGATCATGGTCGTTGTTGCCGATTCGATCATGACCTTCTTTGGATCGACTGCCAACGACGCCGCATTCAGTGCCTGGACGGTGGACGTCGCCACGCCTGAAACCCGCGGCCGGGTGGAGGGGGTGTTAAATCTGAGCGTGTTCCTGGCGCAGATCTTATCAATGGTTGCTGCGGGGATTTTGATTGATTCTTTTGGATATTTCACATTTTTTTATGCCCTCGGTGGGATTGTGATTTTGGCAGGTTGTGTGGGCGGATTATTGTTACGGGAGCCCGAAAGTACAGAGGATGACGACAGAAAACAGACACCCTTTTGGAAGGAGTTTAGCGAGCTTTTCAATCCGGATACCCTCAGACAGAACAAAAACCTGTTCATTCTGTTGGTTTTTATCATGATCATCAGCATCGGCATGCAGGTATCCTTCCCGTATATGATCGTCTATCTCGAGAACTATGTTGGGGTGAGCAAAACCGAATTCAGTATCATTGGGGGTGCGGTCATGCTTGGTTCTGCGGTATTGGCGATCCCATTTGGCATCTTGGCTGATCGCTGGAATAAGCGTGTGATGATCGCGATTGCTGTCGTGCTCAGCAGCCTCGGCGGGATTTTGCTTTCTTTGGTTAGCACCCTGCCATTATTAGCGCTGACGGGGTTGATGTGGCAGGCATTTTCTGTCGCTTCAGGCATTGCTTCAGTCGCCTGGCTGAAAGACTTGCTGCCCGAAGAGAGCCGGGGGAAGTTTTTGGGGATCCGGATGATCTTCTGGATCGCAATCCCGATGGTGGTCGGGCCTGCAATTGGCTCGGGCTTGATTCAAGCCTACGGCGTCCCGACTTTGCTGAACGGTGAGGCTGGTTTTGTCCCGGTGCCGATTATCTTTCAGGTGGGGTCGATCATTTCCCTATTGGGGTTAATTCCGCTGGCGCTGCTCAAGCAGGGCGGGGTGATCAAAAGTGAATGATATCAGGTCATCCATCACAGCCGGGTTTTGGAAGCAGCGGCGTGAGGTTAACGCACGCCAGGCGATTTTCCATCAATGGCAGCAGCTTGAGGGGACCGGGTGCATCGATAATTTCCGCATTTTAGCAGAGGGTAAACCCGTTGTAAGGCGGGGGTGGTTCTTTGCAGACTCGGATGCCTATAAGTGGCTGGAGGCTGTGGCGCGCATTTTACCCGTCTACCCTGATAAGGGACTTACTGATTTGGTTGACGCATTCATCGAATTAATTGGCAAAGCCCAGGAACCGGATGGATACCTTTACACCTTCAACCAAATCCATTTTCCGGGGTTGCGGTGGGAGAATTTGCAGATTGAACACGAACTTTACTGCCTCGGCCATTTGATTGAGGCAGGTGTGACCCATTTCGAGACGACTGGAAGAGAAGACCTGCTCGACATTGCCTGTAAGGCTGCCGACCGGATTGTGGAAGACTTCCTGGGAAAGGGACCCATTGCTACGCCGGGCCATCAGGAAGTTGAGATTGCCCTGCTGCGGCTGAATAAAGTAACCGGTCAAAATGAATACCTTGAGATGGCGTATCAATTTTTGGATATGCGCGGTAGGGGCAAGGGCTTTGCCTTTAATATCTTACGCCAATCGATCAGTAATGGCCGACGGGTTGCCCAGGCTGAAGCAAATTCAAAAACACCCACGGCAGAGGCGGATTTTTCCTCACTGCCCCCGATGAACCGTGCAAAAAGACCCCCATTGATCAAAACCCGTTGGGGGATGAATGCCCTTGCAGGCAAGCTCTTGCAGCAGCATAAACCGGTCCAAAAACAGACGGTACCCGTTGGTCACGCGGTGCGCTTTACTTACCAGATGACTGCGGCGGCGATGTATGACCACCTGACAGGAGACTCTGCTTATGAGTCAGCACTTGAGGAGAGCTGGCAGCGGATGGTAGCGCGACGGATGTATATCACCGGCGGGATCGGTGCCTTGCCGGAGATTGAAGGTTTCGGACGGGATTTTGAGCTTGACCCTAATTTCGCCTATGCAGAAACTTGTGCTGCGTTGGGCAGCTTATTTTGGAATCGGGAGATGGCTGGGCTGACAGGGGAGGCACGCTTCAGCGATTTGTTTGAGTGGCAGTTATACAATGCAGCGCTGGTAGGGTTTGGGCAGGATGGAAGGACTTACTTATACAATAATCCCCTTGCTTCTGATGGCGGGATAGAACGCCGCCCATGGTATCAGGTGCCATGCTGCCCTTCTAATCTTTCCCGCACGATCGCCGGGTTGGATGCAGATATCCTTACAGCCAGCGGGGATAGCATTGAACTTCAACAATACATCAGCAGTTGGCATCATTTGCAGTTGGATCAGCATGAGGTGCTGCTTGCCATTGAGAGCCGTCTGCCATGGTATGGCGATGTGCAGATCAAGATCCAACCGATAACGAATCGCGAGGTGCAACTCCGGCTGCGAGTGCCTTCATGGTCGGCGAAAACTGAAATTTATCTAAATGTTGAAGTGATACAAACAATCGCTGCGGATCAGGCTGAGCGGCTCGACCCGAGCAGGGCAAGCTGGTTTTCGCTGGAGAGAGCATGGCAGCAGGACGATCGGATCACATTGAAGTTCGATATGAGTCCGCATCTGCTCAGGGCGCACCCGAAAGTAAGATCTGTACGGGGGAAGGCAGCCCTAGTCTGCGGTCCGCTGGTTTATTGCCTTGAAAGCTGCGACAATCCGGATGTGGATATTTTTAATGTGGTGCTTGATTCAGACAGCATCACCAGCAGTTTCGACCCCGATAGGTTGGGAGGAGTCAGGATTATATCGGGGAAGACAATCCAGGGGCGACCGCTGACTTTCATCCCCTACTTCCTGTGGGGCAACCGGGGCAAATCAACAATGACAGTGTTTGTTAAGCTGAATGATAACCAATCATTTAAGTAAGATGACATCAAAGAATGTGGCGTTGATACAAAGTTGCGCCGGACTTTTACAGCACAAATTGATGCCGATTATTCTGTTTTATTCCCCCAATGACCGAATGAGATCTTGAACAAGATGTAATCCCAAGTATTCCCCATCAGGTTGCCCATGCGAATCATGCGCATCGCCAGCTCCATGCTTGAGAGAGCTTGTTCGCCGTAGGTGTCTAACACTTTCTGACGTGCTTGCCGATCTGGCTTCCCGTTCATTTCTGCCCAGTGCTGTACGTATAACAGCGCTGGCACCTCTTCTGGCGGGCAATGATGGAAAGCACCCTCTGCCATGCTCATAATTTCATCTTCGGTCAAGCCTGATTTGAGCGCCATTTTAGCGTGCGCATACTGGCAGTAACGGCAACCGTTAACTTCTGTGACTGCGAGCATGATTCGCTCTCTGAAGGCGTCTGAAATGACCTTACCCCGCATGAGGGATTTGATCTCGCTGCGCCATTTCATGATCGCTGTCGTGTCGCGATAAATTTCACCAACGCTGTGGTAATAGCGTTTATTAAACCTTTTTGTTTTGATCATCAGGAAACCTTGTTTTGGCTCAGGGCATTCTTCATTGAAGGATTAGGCTTCATTGCTGGGTTGGATGTGCCTTCCCTCGGATTTTCCGAATCTCAGATAGTGGATCAAGGGATTGATCGCTGCTTTGCTCACATCTGGATAAGCTGCCAAATAGGCTGCGCTTGAAAAATTGGGTCCCGGGTCACGTCCTTCAAAACCGCCTTTGAGCAGGTAATGTTCACTTCCTTTCATGCCTGAAGATGCAACATCTGGGTAATGTGCCAGATACCAATCTTCGTCGAAATAGCCTGATAATTGGATCAGGTCGAGATTCTCACTTGTATTATCAGCACGTTTCTTGAAGAGGATTGGCGTGATTATCCTGCGGTAAATGCCTTTGAGGATCTTCTCCCGCCAACTCCGCGCTGGGGCAAGTTTCTTTAGCATGCGATCCATCGCAGTGCCGGCTTTCCATGTTCTGCTTGCTTTGATTTGGGTGATTTCTGCGTTAAGGGATTGATTTTCTTGCGCCATATTTTGGATATTTAATCTAAGTTGATCTAATAAGCGCGCTCGCACCTCCAGCTGCTCTTGTTGGTTGCGGATGACACGTTCTTTTTCAGCACTTTTTCGCTGCAGGTGCTGATTTTCCGTTTTCAGTTGTTGGGCGGTTCGACGCGTCTCAGCCAAATTCTTATTGAGGTCCGCTTTAATTTCGATTGAGAAAACATCATGCTGGGCATTGAGGGCAATGAAATCTTTATGGGTGAATCCGTAAAGCTTTTTGACTTTTTCTGCCCTGTCAGTGTCCTGCAAAATGGTAAACAGCAAGTTCAAGCCGAATAATTCAAACACGGGTGCATTGCCGCGTTCTTCCAGGGCGGTCATTCCTAAGACATAACCCAGGTCGAAACCTTTTGGGTTGGTATATTTTTCTGCGGTCGGAAAGATCTTCATAAATTCATCAAAGTTAGGGATTTTGATGTAATTTTCTAACACTTGTAGATAGTCGAAATGGAACCGGATGCGTGAATCAGGGCGGCTGCCACTGGTAAAATTTTCATCCCGCAGCATACGGTAGCTGACCAGCCTCTCAGGCAGGATGTGGATATCATATTTGAGGCACAACCGCACCCACATATCGAGGTCCGGAAGCTGAGCAAAGCCAAACCTGTGTAAGCCGCATTCTTCATAACATTGTTTGCGGATCAGCACGCTGGGGTGGCACAGGGCGTTGCCCTGGTAGAAGAAATGCCGCAGCCATTCGTGACGGGTTCGGTTCGGTTGGTCGAAAAGCTGGTAATAGGGGTGCTCCTGGTCTTCAAAGGGCTGTCCCTGCTCATCGATCACACGTACGCTGGTGAAAACCGCGCCAACTTCTGGATGGGGCTCTAAAAAATGGACTTGCTTTTCGAGTTTATCCGGCGCCCAAATATTATCCGAATGGTGGACGGCGATCAGTTCCCCTTGAGCGATATCGGAGATGAAGTTGTTGATGCCCTGAACGGAGCGTTGGTTATGCTCATTGCGGTGGGTGATGATGCGCGGGTCAGAATAGGATTGGATGATGTCCCAGGAGTCATCGGTTGAGGCATCGTCCATGATGTACAGTTCAAAATCCGCAAAAGTTTGGTTCAGGACGCTGTCAATCGCGTCACGCAGGTATTTCGCATAGTTATAGGACGACATAAAAATCGAAATTTTGGGCATAGGTCGTATGATCCTGATCACATGTGATTTAACGTTCTTGATTATAAGTCAGATTGAGGAAAAACCAAGTGGTATTCCTTGATGAACATCATGATTAAATATTAAATCTTTGAATCCATTTCTAAAGCATATACTTTGAATCTTTCATCACTGGATCGACGAAGAATATCCCCCATAAAAATTTTTTCATCCTGCTTAATATCTCTGCGCAGGCTGACATTTTCAGCAAGGCAGATGGGTAACCCCAGCGTCTGCTGGTTCTCCGTGCAGTTTTCAATCAGGCCATAGGATGTATAACCTCCTACACCATCCAGTATCTCACCTGCTTTAAGATCCTTCTTAGCATAGGCATAAACATTGGTGCAGAACCCGAAATTTGGTTGTAAGATTCCCCAATTGTCCAGATAAGCTTCGGCAATAGAAGCCATAATTTCAAAATGCCCAAGGTGATAGGGCCTGTGGAAGACGTAGAAAGGACCTACTCCCAACCTGCAGGGATACCAGGCAAGAGTCTCTTGCTGGTGGGGGTGGTCATTGAACCCGATCACGAAAACGCCGCCCGAGGGCTGGGTGCCGATGGTATAGTCTGCAATTGGTGTCGTGCCATCCCACAGGGCATCAAAATCAAAAAATGAAAAAACATCATAGATGTCTTTGACATACGGCCCATACATACCTGGTTGCATGACTCTGGCGCCGATGCCATTGGCGACCAAGGCCATCTCAATATTGAGCTTGGTCCCATCGGTATAGGAGGCGCACATTTTATAATCCATAAAGCGCTTATCAGCCTCGGGGATAATGGCGGTTGGGTTGCTGGTGCGATCGAGATAGCCTTTGATATTGCCTGCCATCACGGTTTTGAACCCCATCAATTCGACATCGTTGATTAAGCGTTTGATGACGGTATGCTGATCGCCATCTGCGCTGGTGTAGACAACGCCCTCTTTGTTTGCCAGGGCGAGCAAATAGGGCCCAAAGGTCAGATCTGCTTCTGAGTTCATCATAACAATGTGCTTATGATGATTAATGGCTGTCTCTGCATAGATGAGGCCCATGGCGATATCACTGCAGGCATCAACCTGGACATCGACTGCTTCACAGCCCGAGATCAGGCTGGTGTCTTCGCATATCGTCAGTTTGCCTTGCTGAATGGCGTCTTCCATCGCCGATGCCGTCTCGACCACCTGGTAGTTTAAACCTAAATATTCCGCCCATTGAATCGCTTTTGGGAGGTTCAGGTCTGCAATGGCCACGCATTGGATACCCGGTGTGATGGTGGCCTGGTAAACGATACCTTTGCCAATGCTGCCAATGCCGATCACACCTATACGGATCGGTTGTTCTAATGATCGCAATCGAGAAAGCAGATCAGTCATTTGATCTCACCTGTTTCAGACTATTGAGTGGCACATTTTTCCGGGGATAACATGTTCAGGTGGAATGGTAACCCCCAGGTCGATTGGGTTAATATTCAGGGTCACATGTTAAAAATCAACACAAGTATTATAAAGCAATGCATTAATTTTGTTTGAACAAAAACCAAAATCAAATTTTCCTACAAAGAATAAAATAATCTCTTCGAGCTTGACGGTTGAATGGGTTCTGAAATTTCTCTATTGTAGAAACTAATTAGGGGTGATTCTTAATGCAGGTTGAACTGGAAAAGCCCTTTGATCGACTCTCCCAACTCGCCGAGGGCGTTTGTGACCTGGCACGCCATTGCTAAAGAAGACAGGGTGGCAATGATCCACATGATGATTTTTTTAGGGGTGCGTTTCATGTTGGTAACACTTCCTCACAAAGGATGAAAAGTTTTAGATGAAAGGCATTATCTTTTTTTAGTTTAACATATTTTTCAGACTTAATTCGCTATCATGGAGGATCTTGTCTAAAAATCTTTCTCAGCCTGGATTCCCTCCCGAATTTTATGTTAAAATTCTGTCATTGATTTCATCATCGCAAAGGGGCGTTTATGCTCGCCAGGGTTTTTTCTTGTGCCGTGATCGGTTTGGACGGTGTGGTCGTTGAAGTAGAGGTCGATACGGGCGGGGGGCTGCCGAAGATGGTCATCGTCGGCTTGCCGGATACAGCAGTGCAGGAAAGCCGTGAGCGCGTGCAGTCTGCGGTGAAGAACGCCGGTTTCTATTATCCCCGCAAGAAACTCACAGTGAACCTTGCCCCGGCTTCGGTGCGTAAAGAGGGACCGGCATACGATCTGCCGATTGCGGTGGGGGTGTTGATCGCGACTTCCCAGCTTGACCCGGAAGCAGTCGAAGACACGCTCATCATCGGTGAACTTTCGTTGGATGGCGGTGTCCGCCATGTGAAGGGCGTGCTACCGATGGCGGCGCTGGCAAGGCAGGAAGGCTACAAAACTGTGATTGTGCCGGAGGTGGATGCGCCCGAGGCTGCCCTTATCCCGGATATTACCGTGATCCCTGCCCCGACACTCAATGCGCTTTATGATCACCTGGCAGGTGTAAACCCATTGGCACCTGCACAGCCCCCGGCGCACGACCCGGAAGCGGTGTGGGTGGAAACGGACTTCAGCGAGATCAAGGGGCAGGAGCACGTCAAGCGTGCTCTGGAGGTGGCGGCTGCTGGCGGTCACAACCTGCTGATGATCGGGCCGCCCGGCTCAGGCAAGACCCTCATGGCGCGGGCATTGCCTTCGATCTTGCCGGCGATGACGATCGATGAATCCCTGGATGTGACCCGCATTTACAGTGTGGCAGACCTGCTGCCTTCGGATGTACCGCTGATCAGGGCCCGCCCGTTCCGTGCGCCGCATCACACCATCAGCCACGCCGGGCTGGTGGGCGGGGGCAACTGGCCGCACCCGGGCGAGATCAGCCTGGCACATCGCGGGGTGCTGTTCTTGGATGAACTGCCTGAATTCAGCTCAAAGGTGCTAGAGGTGCTGCGCCAGCCCCTGGAGGACAAGGTGGTCACGATCAGCCGGGCGCAGGGCTCACTGACCTTCCCAGCGAATTTCCAGCTAGCGGCGGCGATGAACCCCTGCCCGTGCGGGTATTACGGCGACCCATCCAAACCCTGCACCTGCTCATCAGCGATGGTGACTCGCTACCAGAAGCGCATCTCGGGTCCCCTGATGGACCGGATTGACATTCACATGCAGGTGCCGCGGGTGGAGTATCAGAAATTACGAGACATGCGACAGGGGGAATCTTCGGCGGATGTACGGGCACGGGTGGAAGCCGCCCGCGAACGCCAGCGGGTACGCTTTGAGGGAATGGGGATCGCCAGCAATGCGGATATGCGCCCTGCTCAGGTGCGCAAATTCTGCGCGCTAGATGAACCCTGCCAGGCGCTGATGAAGACCGCCATGCGCCAACTGCAGTTGACAGCGCGGGCGTATCACCGGGTACTGAAATTGAGTCGGACGATTGCTGATTTGGCCGGGTCCGAGACGATCACCCAGGTGCATCTAGCAGAAGCGCTGCAGTACCGACCGAAGCTGGAGCTTATGTAATCATGATGGAGACCTCTCGGTCAAATTCCTAGCTCGGTCTTGCCCCTCTCCGCTTCGCTTCAGCCCCCTCAGCTTTGTTCCGGGGGTTCCGATTCACTTCAGGGGTAATAAAGACCGGCGAGAACTTGGTGGAAAGGGGCATTTTTGTAGCGATATCGTGATGTGTAGAAGTTTTTAGTGGAATCTAAGCATCATTCTTAAGCCAAATCCAGATCATTGAAATATGTTGGGTTTGAAGACCTCTTTTTATTGATTCTCTGGTAACATCCCATGAATATATGACCAATGTGTATGGATGATGCGCCAGCCGTCTTCTCCATATCTAAAGACTTCTGTACAGTTCCAAGGTATCCTGCTTTCAATGGCGCCATCTGTTCTTAGCTTTGTTGATAAGAATCGGTAGGTTAATACAGCCATATTTCTGCAAACCTGAACTCTGGGATCGATGAAATCCATCACATCATAAAAGATCTTTCCTTCTCGAAGTTGATATTCAGCCCGTAGACTTTCCCGTCCATTGATTCGAGAGGGGGTGCCGGTGTCAAAATAGGTCACTTCTGGTGCGCTGATTTCGATGAAACCCCACGGATCGCCCTGACGCCAACGCTCCATGGCATAAGTTTCAAGCTGCATTAGTTCAGCTAATACCCCCTCATAAATAGGGGTCGATGTATAAACAGGAATGGGAATCTCAACATTATCTGGGAGGTTCTGGTAGATGTATGACCAGTGGGTATGAACTATCCGCCACTGATTGTTCTGTAAGAAGTACACTTCTGTCGCATTCCATGGGGTTTGATTTATGACAGCACCTGCTGATGAAAGAATTGAGGAGCGATAATTATAGGTAAGAATAGCGGCATTTTCACTGAAGTAAACCTGAGGTTCGATAAACTCCGACTTTTGGTAGTTCACTTGGTTTTCAAATTGACGCATAAATTGTGTGTGTGCCTTAAGGCCAATGATCGGTTTGACCTGGTACGGATCGATATAGATAATATCCTCTGCACTGAGGGAGATGAATCCCCAAGGATCTCCCTGACGCCATCGTTCCATAGCTTCATATTCAAGTTTCAATATATGCTTATCCATTTCTTTACTACTCCAGTCCTAATTTTGATCAGAAACAGTCTCAAAATAGATCAACGCATTGAGTACTTATTTTAACTTTTATTTTATCAAGTTTGTATTTACCCGTGTAATGTGTATTTCGAAAAACTTTGTTCTCGCCGGTCTCCTGAGTGCGAAGACTCCTGTAAGGACCGAGCGAGGTTGAGCCGAACGATTGCGGATTTAGCAGGGTCTGAGGTGATCATCCAGGTGCATTTGGCCGAGGCACTTCAGTATCGACCAAAGTTGGATTTGATGTAAATCCTGCGACAATAATGTGTTAAATGGTATGGACACCAGTGATATAAAATCATTTTCCTTGTAATAATACAGTGATATACTGCAAAAACAATGTATTGTGTGAAAAAATTTAATTAATTTAAATTACTATGCTCATATTTGGCTTTGTGAATATGATGTATTTTTTTCCTCGAATTGCTACTTCACAATGGAGGATCTTAATATGCAAAAAATCGAAAACGCAATATTAGGTATAGTCATAGGTGCTGTGCCAGTCATCGGGTGTTTTCTCGCGGGTTGGTGGATCAGTATTCCTTTTGTTCCAGATTCTCAAATATTTCGTTATGCTTTGGCAGGTTTCCTTTTAGGTGCAGTGGTTGATGTAATCTTTCTTAGAAATTGGGTTCGAGATGCCTATACCATGAAACTCTGGATCTGGATTGGGATATATGGGTTTTATTCTATCGGAGTGTTTGGACTCTTTATGGGATTTCCAATTTTCAATGCAATTCTTGCATTACCTGCAGGTATTTTCATTGGGCGACGGATGAACTACAAAAATATTGGTCCTACTCGTGTGCGAAAGACCTCTCAACAGGCTGCAATTTTTACGACAGGTGTGATGGGATTGGTCTGCATTGTCTCAGGATCATTAGCCTTAATAGATCAATCAGTAGCTGTTGATATCCAAGGGATGCTGGGATTACCGTTTCCAGTTACAAAGCTGATGATTATTGGTATTATTTTGATCGGAGGATCTCTGTTGCTTGCTTTTGAGTGGTGGCTTACCATCGTGTCTGTAAAGTTTGGATATAAGGTTAACCAACCAACAAAACTTCATAAGTAATAATAAAAAACAGTAAATTACACTCGTGTTTCCCACAGGTGTCCTCACCTGTGGGATCAAAGCAATTGACGGCAAGAGCCTATCACCGGGTGCTGAAGTTGGGCCGGACAATTGCGGATTTAGCGGGGTCGGAGGCGATCACCCAGGTGCATTTGGCAGAAGCGTTGCAGTATCGGCCGAAGCCGGGGTTGACATAGTAACTTAGAGATTTGTTTTGTTTTTTGGATAGACTAGATAGAATAGAAAAAATCATGCATAGACTAATTTCCATTATTCATTTGGATAATTTTCATCTACCCAAAAATTTAGGTTTTTTACGATTTTCGTGATTGGTTCGGCACATATTCTACGAGTCATTGGTAACCATTTTATTTGGATGCCAAATAATCGATATAATAATCTGTCTTCTTGAGTGCGTTCAATTGAGAATATTGGACTTCCACTCATGTAATTTATGTTATCTATATAATTGTTGGGAGCAAGTTGTTTATCTAACAGTTGTCCATAGAATGCATCTGGATTTTCAAAGAATTCTTGATTTGGATCGTTATTGGGAATAATAATTCTTTCTAAAGGAATACACGCATAATCTGCTCCTAAGGATTTTAATATTTTGTTATTTGATTGGGGATTTTCTGAATAATTATTGTACGCTCTTGGAAAACCTATTAAATAATATCCTTCAGGTTGTGCATTATCAATATTCTTGCAAATCTGAACATCCAATAATTTCATAGAATTGTTCTGTAATATATTTAATCCCTCTAGAAATCCAATCTCAATGAAACCTGCATCTAGGTTTATTGAGCTCCAAGACTTCATTCTTATCGATTTTACATTAATTGGAATTGATCCTGCGTTTTCATCTGGGTAAAAATCAAACCAGCGAATAATTAATTTATTACTATTGCCCCTCAAGAAATTTTCGATTTTATCAATGACATGCCCGGCACTCATCCAAAAAAGATGGTCTCTATGCCCAAATAGGAACCCAGAAAAAAATTCATATGGAGAACGGCTGGAAGGTGAAGATAATAACAACCCTAATATGTATTGTTTGAATTCTTTAAATAAATGTTCAACAATAGTTGGTCCTTTCCACCAATCCTTATCCAATTCTATAGAAGAATTTCTCTGCCGCACAGAGTCACCTGTTTTTGATATAGTATCTCACTGATAATTATAGTATCATATTTTCCTTTGTTCTCGCCGGCCTCCAGACCGGTGAGAAATGAAACCCGACCAAACCCTGCACCTGCTCATCCGCTATGGTGACTCGCTACCAGAAACACATCTCGGGGTTGCTGATAGACCGGATTGATATCCACATGCAGGTGCCGCCAGCTTTGTACCGAAACAAGGGAAGATTCTCCCAGAAAAAACGGCGGTGTTGTTTGGTGAATTGGAATGGTTTTGGGCGAAAGCCGGTGGGTCAGGGGTGCTGTTTTTACTGCTCAACGGCGAGCCTATCAGGGAACCCATTGCCTGGAACTGCCCCATTGTGATGAACACCCGGGAGGAGCTCAGCAGGGCGTTTCAAGACCTGCTTGAGGATACGTTAATCCATTAAGAAAACGCACAATTCGTTCATTTTATCAAAAAAATCCTTTACTTGATCAGCTATATCTATGGTAAGATTTTCTCATTGTTTTAAATTATAGAGTTGTGGGGCGCGTGGCCTGGCTTATGTGTTTTCGTGGTGTTTTGATTACTAGCAGCCATTCGCTAACTAAATCACTGATATTGCGCTTTCAAATTAACATGACATCTCACTGGGCGGATTACTAAATGGTGATTTGTTTTTTATTTCAATGTTGAAGGAATGAATTATGTTGCCTACACAATTCATGCATATTTCAGTAACCATCAGGAGAATTTTTATGGAACAATTTAACATCCTCCAAGCCCGAAAGGCAGGTTGGTTAGTGAGACTTGTGCTGACCATAATCCTTGTAATTATGATTGTGCCTGATATTTCAGTTGCTGCCACTGTTAATCCCAAGGATTTTTCTGAATTGGATGCTATTGTTGAGGCGCAGATGCAAAAACATGGTTTGCCGGGTGTGGCACTTGCGATTATTGATGGTGATGAGGTCGTCTATTCAAAAGGCTATGGTAGAGCAGGCAGAAATCGACCTATGACAGCCGAGACGGAAATGTTCATCGGCTCACAAAGTAAATCGTTCACAGCCCTGGCCATTGCCCAGCTGGCAGATCAAGGTGTGTTGGATTTGGATGCACCGGTGCAGTTGTATATACCCTGGTTTCGTGTGGCAGATGAAGCAGGATCAGCAAAAATTACAATTCGACATTTACTCAATCACAGCAGTGGTTTATCTGATGCGGGTTTCGCGGTTGTGCCTCCAAAAAATACCTCACTCGAGGCGTCTGTCAGGTTGCTGGAAAGAGCTAATTTTACCGTACCCGTCGGTTCAACTTTTCAGTATTTCAATATGGGATATAGCGTGCTGGCTTATCTGATCGAGCTTGGCAGCGGACAATCTTATTCAGACTATATCCGGGATCATATTCTGACGCCATTGGAGATGGATGACAGTACTGCAAATCCAGAAGAAGCCCAAGCTGTTGCGCAAGGGTACACTCGGTTTTTTGGGTTTGCTGTGCCGATGGCTCAACCGGTGCCAGAATATGCAATTGGCGCAGGTTATATTGTTTCTACGGCAGATGATTTAGCCAAGTATGCTATCGCGATGAAAAATCATGCTGAGGGCTTGGTTTCTCCCATGATGGGTAGGAAAATATTCTTGCCTGGCCATGGTGATTATGGATTTGGCTGGTTTGTTGTGGATAATGGTTCGAAGATTTTTCACGGTGGAGCTAATGAAACTTTCCGTACTGATGTCAACCTTTATCCCAATAGTGGACGTGCTTTTGTACTCCTCACCAACCAGGGTTACCAGATTGATCACTTTGTATCCGCTGCCCAGCTGCGGAACAGCATTGAAGCATTCGTACTCGGAAGACAGCCCGTTCCCGTTTCTATGGGTTGGTCTGTGCGATGGGCAGATTGGGGCATAGGCATATTGACGCTTGGTTTGAGTGTTTTGCATTATTCCAATTTTCGGCGATTACGTGATTGGCGAGAACGAGCAAGAAATATGTCAAAAGGAAAGCGAATTTTGGATATCGGGATCTCATTCCTGATTCCAACTGCTATCTTGATTTTCGTTCTAATCCAAATCAGAGGTTTCTATGGAAACCGATTCAATTTATGGCCAACATTGGTGAACTTACCTTTAGTTCTCCCGGATATATTTATACTTATGCTGGTTGGCTCGATTCCCGATTATCTTCAAGGCTTTATTAAGATTTTCCTGTGGCAGAAGGCAAGACCATAATCTTTCGTTTCATTTTTATTGGATATGGAAACAGAAACAAATCTTTATTTGTGAATTATTATTCTGATTTCCCACAGGTGTCCTCACCTGTGGGAACAAAAGTGTAGATAGCAAGAGCCTATCATCGGTTACTGAAACTAAGTCGCACGATCGCAGATTTAGCGAGGTCGCAGATGATCACGCAGGTGCACCTGGCAGAGGCGCTGCAGTATCGGCCGAAGTTGGATGAGATTTAATGAACACTTGTATCAATCTGGATCAGGCCTAACAGGAGTTTTGGTATTAATTGACTTGCCTTTTATCATATTCTTATTCTAACTCTGCAAGAATTTTCTTCATTTTCTCACGATAATTATCGAGTGCTGAACGGCCAGCATCGGTTATCCTGTAAATCGTTGTTGGTTTTTTATCCACAAACTTTTTGTTGACTTTTACATATTGTTCATCTTCGAGTTTGCTCATGTGGGTTGAAAAATTACCTCTTGTAAGACCGGAGTGTCTATGGAGAAAGACAAAGTCAGCGCTGTCAATAACATAGAGCATGGATAGGATCAGCAGACGAGCTGGTTCGTGGACAGTTTTGTCAATATCGGCTGTCAATAGCAGTACTTCGAATAATGGATTCTTTTCAGCCATGGATCACTCTTTTTCAGTAATAGAGGATTTCTTCAGAAAATTGATCAGTTTTGATAATCCCAAAGCCTCCATTGTGAGTCCTACAGCAAAAACGGGTATCCATACTCGAAATCCGATGAAATGTGCTGCTGCTACAAGCACCAGACTAAGGAGGGAGTAAATCCTAAAGCGTGAGTTGTTCAGGATTTCACCTCCTGCAAATAGAATGGCTGCCTGAATTACTGCAAAGATCAGTACATCGTTGTTTCGTATTATTTCGGAAAAGCTGGATGAAATCCAGTTCTGGATCGGACCTAGAAAAGCCAAAACGATAAAAGCTGCCAGACCAACAATAACCAGGAAGATCAAACGCCTTCTTGTGGATTCTTTCGCTTCAAACTGGATAAAGCCAATCCGAGGGATGGTTACTCTATCTTTAATCGGGATATAAAAGGTAAGCGGAATTCCAATCAATCCGATCAGGGCAGGCAAATTGAAACCCATCACACCCGCCAGCATGAGGACAGAGACACCGACAACCAGATCTAGGACGCCATCTTCATGATAGATCATTAACAGTGTCTGCCTAAGTTTCATAGGTTTGCCAAAATTATTTTTCTTCATAATAAACTCTCCTACAAAATAGTTATTATCACAAACTTGTATGTAATAAAGATAACATATTCTAATGAGCTTGTCAAGAGGAAAATACCAATTAATTTCTTGTTTGTTATTGTTAAACTCGAAGCGAAGTGGAGATCGGCCTTGCCAGGCGAAAACTGAGATATTTTCCTATGTTCTCGCCGGTCTCCAGACCGGCGAGAGATGAAACCCGACCAAACCCTGCACCTGCTCATCCTCCAAGGTGAAGTGCTACCAGAAGCGCATCTTAGGTCCGCTGATGGACCGGATTGACATTCACATGCAGGTGGTGCGGGTGGGATGTCATACGCTGAGCGGGCATCACCGGATGCTCAAGTTTAGCTGCACGATCGCGGATTTAGCGGGGTCTGAGGCGATCACCCAGGTGCATTTGGCAGAGGCGCTGCAGTACCGACCGAAGTTGGATTTGATGTAAATCTGCTTATTGTTCCGATGGAGACCTTGCGGTCAAACTCTTCGCTCTATTTGGAGACCGGCGAGAATTAAGAGGGTTATGCGCCAATTACATTTGACCGCGCGAGTTTATCACTAAGTGCTGAAGTTGAGCAGAATAATTATGGATTTAGCGGGATCGAATGTGATTACCTAGGTGCACATAGCAGAGGCGGTGTTGTATAGACTGCAGATGGCATGTTTCACATCAATGGACTACCTTTCCAAATGAAAGACGATCATTATTATCTTCTAAGGTCAAGGTATTTTGTAAGGTTATTCTGATCAACTTGACCGGAAATTAGTAAATTTGAATCAAGATTTTTGAAGATATTTCTAAGATTTCTCACTCCTCCCATCTAAGAAATTCCAATGGGTTGTCTTTATGATCAATATATATATAATCTGAGAATCCATTTTCCAGATCTAAGATTGCCCATTGGTAACCACGACTTTCAAGTTTGTAGACCAGATACTTACCTTCATTATTCCAATGAAAATCAAAATGGATCTCATCAAGAATCATTCGACTTTTTTGATCTTTAATGTTTAACAACCATAACTCAGAAGGCGTGCCAAATGTTGTGAAGTAGATTTGGTCTGAGGATCCTGCCCATCCAATATCATAAATACTTTCTGGTAACCCTAAGAGTGAATTATCCTCTCTTTCCTTTATATCAAATAGCCGATATTGGAGTTCGCTGCGAGCAACACTATGGATGTTTTCTGTTGAATATATAATTAATCGATTGTTTGGGCTGACTTCCTTTGCCCAACCATCAAACAAAAATTCATAACTACCGCTGTTAATGTCATATAACCAGCACGAACTTTGATAATGTCCATTTTTTTCTGCATTAACAACAAATGAATTTGTTTCAGGCAAATAGTCTATAATTATCCCCGATTCCCAACCCTCTGGTGCTGGAAGCTCAAAACGTTCATTTGATTCCATATTATAGTATGAAGCTCCACTTATTATTGAGAATATGACACCATACATCAACAGATAGTCAGATTCTGGTAATAAGATCGGAATAGCTGGTAAATCTGCTTCCACCGAAAAAAGTATTTCTTCGATTCCTTCTTTCCAATTAAAACGGATTATTGGAATTTGGTCATCCAACGAATCAATATCCATATCTGAATAAACTATGAAGTCCTCTGTATACATTAAAGATGGGATAAACCACCATTCCTCTGGTAATTGTTGTGGGAGTTGATGAAATACCTCTGGAATAGTTATAGTATAGATTGATCCATTATCATCATCAGAAAACTCAATGAGTACTGTACGATGGATAATCAATTCCTTATTATCCCTATCAATTTCGGCAAACAATATCGTGTGATCCAATAATTTTCCCCCAAATTCTTCAACAAATTCCAATCCAGCCTCTATGGCTGGTGAATTCATGGATGATTCCTCCGTTGGAGTCTCTTGAACCGCCTCTATTGTCTCATCATTTTTCTCTTCTATTGCTTCAGTCCCGGGTTCAGATGTTTCCACTGTATCCTCTGCCTGTTTTCCATTACCGAAATCTTCATCCAAGGATAATGTGTATGGTCCAATCGAACATGCCATGATCGCCAAAATGACACTTATGCTGACCCACCAGTACCTTATATTTTTTCTACTCATTAGCATAACCTCTTAAAATCGAAGTATTCAGAAACACTTAAGTTCTATTCATCAACGAATAGAAGTACCATACTCCCATTGTAACATTGTTGTTTATATGAGATTTGCTTTATTAATTATATTTGCAGACAAAAGCTATTCCTAATTACCGTTTTAATGTTTCATCGTCGATCACACATCGAAAACCAATGGTATCCAAATAATCTCCATGTAACATGGAAGCCATTGCCACTGTACGGTTGCCATTGTCAGGATTATTCCATCCACCCACACGAGTCACATAACGGTTACCTCTATCCGGAACGAGTGGATTGTCATATGGTGATGCTTCATAATATAATGGATCGTAATAATCATAAACCCACTCCCACACATTTACAGCCAAATTCAAAGCTCCATAAGTGCTGGAACCATCCGAGAATTGACCCACAGGAGCCAGTTCTGTGTAACTGTCATCAATCGTAGTGCTTGTGTCCTCTGGACAGGATGTCATGCAAAAACTGACGAAATTTTGTTCCAGTTCATCATTACCCAAGGGAACAACCGCAAGATTTATATTGAGGCTGGTCAGAAAAGCTGAGAAGAGCTTAATTATTTCAAAATCAAAACGGTTTCTTTGCATCAAAATCAGGTGGAATTTTGTTACTTATTATTAAACACCATGTAGCAATGGGTATAACAAACACCTACTTCAAAAGAGTGATTGATTTTTTAGGAAAAATTTATTCCGATAAAAATCAGATATTGATCTTTGTTCGCACTGGTCTCCAGACCGATGCGGAATGAAACCCGACCAAACCCTGCACCTGCTCATTCTCCATGGTGCCTCGCCATAAGACGCGCATCTCGGAGCTGCTGATGGATCGGATTGATATCCATATGCAGGTGCCCCGGGTGGAATATGCCAAGCTGCGAGACATGCGCCAAGGGGAATCCTCGGTGGAGGTGCGGGCACGGGTGGAAGCCGCCCGGGAACACCAACGAGGACGTTTGGAGAGTATAGAGATCGCCAGCACTGCAAGTATGCACTCGGCGCAAATGCAGAAATTCTGCGGGTTGGATGAAGTCTGCCAGAAGATTCTTTTCTTTGATCAGCCTTATTTTACTTAAGGTTTTTCCCACGACATATAAAATTGAATAGACGAAGAGAATAGTATATTATTGTAATATATTGCTTTGGTCATTTTGTATATGAAGGGAGATTCTTATGCTAAACCCGATGGATATGAAACAAAATATGATTAAAAATGCAATTGACGATGTAAAATCAGGCAATAAAGACCAGAAAATAAGAGGTCTAAAATTTTTAGGAGCAACAATCGGTGTTAGTGAAGATTTTGGTTTAAAAACAACTGCGGTAAAGGTAATTGAAGGCTGTTTATCCGATAAAAATAGGCGTTTACGAAAAACAGCTGAAAAAGCACTACAATTGATAAACAAGAGAACTCCGCCAAGTTTGTTTGATAATTTCCAGGGAGGCGTAGGATTTTCATCCAAGAAAAAGAAATAAGTCGATCGTAGGGAGGGGTGTGATTTTTACACTGCCGTCATTGGTTTATGGGTGCAGTCACCCTCACTGATTGTCTAAGGCGACCTCTCGGTCAATCCCCTCGCTCGGTCGGGAGACCGGCGTGAACTGAAATCAGAGATGATCACGCAGGTGCATTTGGCAGAAGCGCTGCAGTATCGTCCGAAGCTGGAGTTGATGTAAAAATGATAATTCAAACCGAGTGAAGTTCTCGTTGGTGTCCTCACCAACAAGACTAATGCCCTGGGAATAGGGTTTTTCACTGGTCTTTACAGGAGGCTACGACCTGGGGACACCTGTGGGATCAAACAACGATCGCGGATTTGGCAGGGTCAGTGGTGATCACCCAGGTACATCTGTCGGAGGCGATGCAGTACAGGCCGAAGGTGGAACTGAAGTTAATCAATAAGTTTTATTTGTAAGTTAAAGTTTTTAGTGGCTAATTTTCTTTCGTGAAGGTGTGGATGCAACACGGTGAACTTTCAGTTCCTGAATAGTGCTCCATGGTATAACCGTTGTTATTGAGGATGATCACCACAGATTTTTCTTCATCTACTTTAGTTTCCTTGCCACCGGTTGTGTCAATATAATAGCCCATCCATGATCTTTTGTAAGTGTTTTCGGCAATCTTATCGTAGACTTGTACACCTCCACTCGGATCAATAATTTCAAGCTGGTCACCATTCACGCGTAACTCTACATTGATATTCCCACTAACAAAACATATACAGTTGAAATCCTGAGCAGAGACCGAATATTCATTGACCCCGGCATTGTTTGTCACCGCTTCTGACCTTTGCGACACGGCAGTTGGCTCTGGCAATGATGCAGAATTATCCGGGATTGTTTGTTCCGATTCCTCCGTAAGTTCATCCTGTCCCTCTACAATGATGACAATATCCGGGTCATAATCAGGCGTTGTTGAGATCCCAAAATGGGGATTACTATTACAGGCCATCGCCGCCATCATTAAAGCGACAATGCAAGAGATTATTACACGTCTGTTCACTCGGTTCTCTTTGAGGTTATTTGGTTGTGGTGTTACTTCTTTGTAATTATTCTTTACCATGGATATTCTCTTCTCCTTCAATGTAGCAATTCAGCCGTAAATCTTTTAATCTAAAAAAGAATCTGACGTTTATGTAAGAAATCCAACATGTTTATGATGTCCCCCACGAGGTCCGATTATAGCATATTTAATGCTTGTCAAGGCTGTTGATTTACTTGTGGAGAGCGAAGAAAAAACTTTCTATTGGGTCAATTAGAAATAAGCAAATAGCCTTAACTATTGAATGATAAATAATCTTTGTTCTTGCCGCTCTCCAAGCCGGTGAGAAATGAAACCTGACTAAACCCTGCACTTTACCTCTTAGGTGGTGCGTTACCAGAAGCGTATCTCAGGTCCGTTGATGGATCGGATTGATATTCACGTGCAGGTGCGCTGTGTGAAATATCAGAAATTACGAGATATGCGCCAGGGGTAATCCTCGGTGGAGGTATGGGTTCTAGTGGAAACTGCATGCGAACGCAAACAGGTGTGCTTTGGGTATATGAGGAACGCTAGAAAGGCGGATATGCACCTGGCACAGGTGTGAAAATATTTACGCTGGATGAGGCCTTCCAGAATCTAATTAAGACTGCCAAGCACTTGCTTCGTATCATAGAAATGGCTTACCATCAGGTGTTGATATGCTCAAGAATAAACGTAGATTTAACTGGGCAAGGGGAGATAACGAAGGTGCACCTGGTGTAGGTGCTGCAATACAATCCTAAGCTGGTGCGATTTTTAAAATAAATCATAGTGAATTATGACACTCGTGAGCCTCTTTTACCCGGGTTGTTGTATAATAAAAGAAAAGTGTCATAATGGAAAATTATTCTGGGAGTTGTGTAAAATGGAAACCTCACGAATAAAAAATCCTGATTTGGCTGCCCAAGTTGACATAGGTGAATTAGCCTGGCAGCGTTATTTATCCCCAATTACAGATCATTTTGCTCACCAAATCGCCAAACGAGATTATCGCGGAAAAAAACTTGCCTATTGGGGCCATCTGACTGGTCAAAACCTGATCATCATGATGACCGCTTTAAATGAGGCTGGTGCGGAGATTGTTTTGGGAGCCTGTAATGTGGACAGCACAGATGATGTTGTTGCTGCGTATGTAGCAAACAAAGGCATTCGAGTTTATGGTTGGCGAGGTATGAGCCAAGTTGATTATAGGGAGAATTTGGCTATAGTGCGTAGCTTCGAAGCAGATTACCTGTGTGATATGGGAGGTGAGTTGTGTTTGGCTTATCTGGATAAACAACCACCTGTCAAGGGAGCATTGGAAGCTACCATGACAGGATTGCACAATCTAAACAAAACCAACCTGCCATTTCCTATTTTTAACTGGAACAACATCCCGCTTAAAAACCTGCATAATCGCTATCACGTGGGTGACACAGTCTGGCCGGCTTTCAATTCGGTCACGGGCATGAGCTTATTTGGACGTCGCGTGCTGGTTATAGGATATGGGCCAGTGGGTCAGGGCATCGCAGAGCGAGCTCGTAATTTGGGCGCACTGGTGTATGTCGCCGACATTGACCCAGTGCGACTTTTAGAAGCTGAACATTGCGGTTGTGAAACGGTCAGTTTGGAAGAAGCGATTGGTCGTTGCCACATCATTGTAACTGCCACAGGTATTCCTGGCGTATTACAAAAAGAATTGCTTAATAAAGTCAGACCAGGTGCTGTTCTTTTCAATGCCGGGCACTCCAACCGGGAGATTGATATAGACTGGCTCGATAAACAACCCCACAGGCATATGAAAGCCAGCATTGAACGTTTTGATCTTGAGAATACATACCTGTTCCTGCTGGCACAGGGCAGTCTGCTAAATTTAGCGGCTGGGGCTGGCCCTTTCGGTGTTGACCAGTTTGACCATTATACAGCTGTGATGCTATTAGGAATTGCATGGATGTTTGATGGGATTCCTGAAAATATTCTCCCGGGTTTGTTTCGTTATCCTCTGCATTTAGAACGTCAGATTGCTGAGTTTTCAATAACGCTGCATTCAGAGGAAATCGGTTCAGGTCCGTAGACTGTCAGTAATCATAATATTCCCTCAATCTATTCTGTAAGTTTACCAATTACGTTATGACGGCGATCTGACTAAACCCAGCGTATTTCCTCTTATGGTGGCCCGCTGCTAGAAGTGTGCCTTGCGACCGTCAATAACACCTGTTGACATTTACATGCAGTCATACCAATAAATTGTATATAATGATAATTATTCCCACCAAACGATAATATTCAGTAACAACTGTGAACATTAATGCTCATTTGACCTTGTAAAATAGTGGAAGTTATTGTATGATAGAATTCCGTAAAGCAGAATAGCCCCTTTAGCAAAACCAATAATTGAGAGGATCCCGATATGGAAAACAAGAAAATTGCCGTAATTCAAATTGACTCCGTACTTGGCGACCAGCAGGCGAATTTACAAAAGATCGATGATATGCTATCAACCATAAAAGACCCCAATGTTCGCATGGCGGTGTTTTGTGAATATGGGTTGAGCGGTTATTGTACCGACCTGACAAAAATTGCCGAACCGGTACCAGGCAAGATCACCGATGCACTTTGCGAGATTTCGAAAAAACACAATATCTGGATCACGGGCGGCCTTCCTGAGAAAGTTTCTGAAGGCAAAATTGCCAACGTCAGTGTGATGATCTCTCCCAAGGACGGATTGGTCGCAGTTTACCGAAAAATTCATCCCTTCGGCGCTGAGCGTGACAAGGTCGTGTATGGTGACGAGGCTGTTGTGGTTGACACAGAATTAGGTAAGGTCGGCATGTCGATTTGCTATGACCTTGTTTTCCCTGAATTCATTAGAGGGCTGCGGTTAAAAGGTGCAGAACTGATTGTTAACTCGACGTTCTGGTATTCCGATAAGTACAGCGGTCCGCTTGGCTGGAATTCTGACCATACGCTTGCCATGGCAACCACCAGGGCATTAGAAAACAAAGTGTACGTCGCAATGGCATGCCGCTGCGGCACCGAGTACACCGAGGATAATGTCATTCGAGCATTTGGATATTCTGGCATTTTTGATCCAATGGGAACGATCCTGGCGCGAGCAAACCTGGGTGAAGCGGTCATTACAGCAGAAATCGACGAAGAATTCAAGAAAAAGTGTTCAGAACTGCCCTATCTTTCCGATAGGCGGCCGGAGATTTACAAGGAAATTCTGGACTTCTAATCCCTGGAGAGATATGAGACAGACCGAGTCGGTTAAGCAATATGCTGGTGTATTCATCGTGATCGCCCTGTTGGTGATCTCGGCGACGATCTACCGACCTGACTACTTCCAACTGGATCTGGTTTATATGATGCTTCGGCAAGCTGCTTGCCTGGGTATTTTATCCATCGGGCAGATGTTTGTGGTGGCAGCGGGTGGAACTGACTTATCTGTTGTCGCTTCTATGGAAATTTCCATGGTGATCACCATGCTGTTTTACAACCAGCTTGGAGATAATTGGCTCTTGGCAGGCATTCTAACAGCATTGGTAGTCTGTTTGGGGTTGGGGCTGATCAACGGCACGCTGATCACCCAGTTCAAGGTGGCACCGTTTTTGACAACGATGTTTACAGGGGCGATATTCACCGGTGTGAGGCGTATTTTTACGGGTGTTTCCCCAATGGGTTCCATTCCGCCAGCATTGGCATTCTTTGTAAAAGGTGAAGAAGCAGGTGAAGTACCTCATGCCGCCTTTATATTGATTGCAGTGACAATCATTGGTTATATTATTTTGAATAAAACAGTTTTTGGCCGCAAGCTGGTGCTTGTAGGCAGCAATCCGACTGCGGCAGAATTTTCAGGGATAAAGGTCAAAACAATACGGATCATAACCTATTGCATCAGCGCAGGTGTTTCAGTTCTTGCAGGATTAATCATTGCAGGATACACGGGTTATGTTGATCAAGAAACACTTGCTGCCGGGAAAGGATTTGACTCTCTAATTGCTGTTGTGTTGGGTGGAAATTTGTTAGGTGGAGGGAAATCAACAGTTATTGGTACCTTTGGTGGCGCACTGGCCACCACCCTAATTCTCAACATCGTGGTGCTGTTTGGGTTTGAGATCCAGCATCAGTACGTGTTCAAAGGCTTGATTTTATTGGCTGTGATCCTTTTCTCTGCATTTGCGAACAGTCAAAGTATTAAAAATTTCTTCCATCAGAAAAATCCGATTACATCGGACCAAACAAACCCTAGTTAAGGAGAGAGACAATGAAAAAGATTTTTAGTATCGTATTGTTTTTAGTGATTGGCAGCATGCTCGCTGCGTGCGCCACGGGGGGGGGCACAACCCCAACTGAAGCACCAGTTGAGGAAGTGGTCGAAACTGAAGCACCCGAAGAAAAATATGTTATCGGCATATCCTATCAGGGGCCTAACAATGACTGGGCGATTAATTTCAAAGCCCACTTCGAGATGATTCTGCAAGAGGAATATGCTGATAAGGTCGAAGAAGTCATTTACAAAGAATACGGCTGGGAAGGCGAACAACAAATTGCGGATGTTGAGGACTTGATGACGATGGGCATTGACATTCTGATCGTGGCACCTCACAGTGACACAGGACTGGATACAACCATTGAATCAGTCAAGGCTGCTGGGATCCCGGTGGTTGTTTACAATTCGGCACCTGGAACCGATCAGTATGATGCGCTGATAAAGAGTGACAATGTCGCAGATGGCCGTAATACAGCAGAATGGATGGGCCAGCGCCTTGACGGCAAAGGCAACATTCTTATCATCGGTGGTGCCCCTGGCGGCGCTTATGCTGAAGACGTAGTGGAGGGATATAACCAGGCATTAGCGAATTATCCCGACATTAAGGTTCTGGGGTACGAGTATGCCTATTGGACCCCGGCAACAGCGAAGCAAATCGTTGAAAGCTACATTGCCAAGGGTGATCAGATCGATGGCATAATCGTCAGCGGGCTGATGGGGCTTGGCTGCCTGGAGGCATTTGTGGATGCTGGCATGGATATCCCACCCATGACTTCTGGCGATGGCTGGACGGGATTCCTGCGCAAAGCCAAAGAAGTTGGCTACACTGACTTTGGTGCCATCCCATCCAACAACTTTATTTACGCCGTTGGCGTGATTCGATTAGCCTTTGACGTTCTTGAAGGGAAGCCAGTTGAAAAAGTCACCTTGGTTCCCCCGAACGAGCCAATGGAAGCGCAGGCAATGCTTGACATGCTCACAGATGATATGCCTGAAAGCTATTGGATCGGTGGAACGGTGCCTGTAGAAGATTTCAACAAATACGTCGGAAGTACGAGCAATTAACAATGAACGATACCCGCGCTGTAGCCATACAGCGCGGGTATATGTCATCAAATTTTCTGGTTATACTCAAATATTTGTGATGCGCCAGCATTTTTACGCGCATTTTTTACTGGAGGTTACTGCTTCATGAGCAACAGTCCAATTCTGACCATCAATAACATAACGAAGAGATTTGGCGGTGTGCTCGCTTTGGATGATGTAAGTTTCGAGATCCAGCGCGGTGAGATTTTGGGTTTGTTGGGTGCAAATGGGGCGGGTAAAAGCACCTTGTTAAAAATTATCGGCGGTGTGCTTCACAGTGATTCTGGTGAACTCAGCCTGGACCAAAAGCCATATCAAGCCGCAAACGCCAGTGAAGCACTTGAGCATGGCCTGGTCAGCGTTTATCAGGAACTTAATCTATTTTTGAATATGACTGTCGCTGAAAATATGTTTTTAGGCCGGGAACCAAAAAAGCCGAATGGATTAATTGACTGGGAAAAAATTAAACTAGAAACGCAAGATGTGCTTGCTCAATTTGGCCTGGATATTCCAATCAATGTGGCCGTGCAGAACCTGAGCGTTGCGCAGCGGCATTTAGTAGAGATCGTTCGCGCGATGTATGAAAAACCATGCATTCTCATGCTGGATGAACCAACGGCCGCGCTTTCTGACAATCAAATTAAGTGGCTCTTTATAAAAATTCGCGAATTGGTGGCGGCAGGAACAACGGTAATTTATGTTTCTCACCGATTGGAAGAAATTATCGATTTATGCGACCGTTGTGTTGTTTTACGGGACGGTCGTTTTTCGGCCTTATTAGATGAGAATTTCGATCAGGACCTAATTATCCAGGCAATGATCGGCAGAAGCGTCGAGATTGAAAAGAAAGTGGATTTATGCGAATCGGAGGAAGTGGTTTTTTCATGCCACAATCTATCTGAGCCAGGCAAATTATACGACATTAATTTTGAAACACGCAAAGGGGAGATTTTAGGCGTGGCGGGCTTGATGGGCTCAGGCCGGACTGAGCTGCTAAGAGCGCTTTATGGTGTTGATAAAAGTGAAACAGGCCATTTCGAGCTTAACGGGAAACCAATATCGATCAAAAACACCTCTGACGCCATCAATAACGGTATGGTTTTAGTCAGTGAGGATAGAAAGTCTGAAGGGCTGTTCTTAAAAGAGCTGGTAGTCAATAACCTGACTGCTAATATCGTCAGTAAACACGCATTTTTGGGCTTTATAAAGCGCAGGGCAGAAGTAAAGGCTGCCCAAGAGACAGCTGATGATGTCAGATTAACATCCGGACGACTATTTGACATCACAAACACATTGTCTGGTGGAAACCAGCAGAAAGTGGTGCTTGGCAAAGCTTTGCTGACCGGCGCACAGGTGCTGATGCTGGACGAGCCAACACGGGGTGTTGATGTCGGCGCCCGTGCTGACATCTATCAAATCATTCAGCAGCTTGCCGATGAAGGGAAAAGCATTATTCTTGTCTCATCCGATTGGGAAGAACTTTTGGCACTTTCTGACCGGGTGATTGTAATGGCAGAGGGGCAAATAACCGCCGAGCTATGCGGCGATGAAATCACCGAAGATAACTTCATGCGTCATTCGTCTGTTGCAAACGTTGCGGGTGCGGCAGTTGAAAGTGAAAAACTGGGATTCTTCAACAATTTAAAAGAAAAGGTCTTGTTTGCCAAAAGTAACGCAGTATTCTTTGGCATTTTCAACATCCTGTTATTAATTGTCGGAACCCTGATCTCCCAGCGGTTTCTTACGCCCATAAATCTTCGGAACATGTTTCTCCAATCGTTTGTTTATATCCTTTTATCAATGGGGCAGTTGTTCGTCGTGATTTCCGGCAACACTGACTTGAGTATGAGTGCAACCATGACGGTGGCAGGTGTCATTGGGCTTTCCATTGCCAATTCGGGTGCAGGCAGGACCATTCCTGGCTTGACGGCCATGTTGCTTTTTGGCGTTTTGATTGGCGTAATTAACGGGACCTTGATTCTCGTCGGAAAGATGAACCCGCTCATAGCGACTTTTGGAATGAGCATTATTCTTCAAGGTGTTGCGCTGATCATCACGCCAAGGCCATTGTCACCTTCCCCCGACTTTTTCAAAGAAGTGTTTAGAGGAACATTTCTTGGGTTTCCATTGGTGTTCTTTATCGGAATCTTTCTTTTTGCAGTGATCAGCATCGTTCTAAAACACACACCTTATGGGCGCAGATTATTTGCTGTCGGTGAGAACGCCACTGCAGCCTCATGGTCGGGCCTGCGTGTCACATCAACAAAGTATATTGCCTTCATCGCATGTTCGGTGATGGCGGTGGCGGCATCCTGGTACATGTATGGGCGGAGCGGCGCTGCCGAATCAACCGTAAATGTACAATTCACCCTCGATGCAATTGCGTTCGCGCTCATCGGTGGCGCTTCTTTCAGCGGAGGGAAAGGAAGTGTTGCTGGTACGGTGCTCTCGATTTTTTCAGTGGTGATTCTAATGAATATCCTTAACCAGTTGGGGGTGGGGACCTACGCAAAGGATGTCATCAAGGGTGCGCTGTTGGTGAGTGTTGTCGTCTTGAATGAATACAGGTCAATTAGAGCCAGAAGCATGATCAAGAGTTGATTATTTTTGTTTTATTCGTTATTTCATCAGGCAGATAGTTTTGGAATCGTATATGTTTTTAAAACAGTCACAAGTTTAAATCTGTAAATTCCGATATCCATTAAATCACGCAACTTTCAAACCCAAATCCTCATTCTGAGTCACTCTTTCGTAGGATAAAACCATTTACTAGTTTGAGTAATAATTATGTTCTTTCACTTACGGTTTAGGATGACGGGCATGGCAGGATTATTGGGGAGATCGATGTTGTTAAGCCCACAATTGTATTATCGCTCACGACCTGCGGACTCAGGGAAGGCCTTCACAATCTGTGGTCTTAGATCAAGTGCTGCGTTGCAACCTGCGACTGTGTAGCGCTTTATCAAAGCAAATTTGTATTGATCGAACCTGATCTTATCCTTCAGAAAAGTTCACTAACGATTGGGTTGAGGGGGTCTGATATTTTTATTTTGCCATGAAAACTATTGATGAAATACTCCAGATATCCTTGATATTACCTTTAAATATTGCTAAAATGGCTTTATCAAATAAAAAAATTTTCAAAAATCTTCAACTTATGCTCTGTTTTTGCTATTCCTAGATTTTTGGATTTCAATAGGAGGTTAGTTCGATGGATATGATTGAGTGGAAATGGAAAACCAATGATGGATTGGAAATTTATTCAAAAGCATGGTTGCCAGTGGAAAAAGCAAAAGGAGTCATTTGCCTGGTACATGGTGTTGGCGACCATATCGGTCGATACGAAGCAGATGGTGAAGCACTAACGGAAGCAGGGTTCATTTTAGCGGGTTTTGACCTGCGTGGATTTGGAAAATCCGAAGGAATTCGGGGGCATACTCCAAGTCTAGAAATGTACCTTGATGATATCGACTTATTCCTCGCCGAGATAACTCGAAGGTATCCCGACATACCTCGTTTCTTATATGGAAACAGCATGGGCGGAGTTTTGGTTCTTGATTATGTTCCACTCCGAAAGCCAACAATTTTTGGTGTGATAGCGACCGGTCCAGGTTTGAAATCAGCAATTGAAAAACAAAAAATGAAAGTGTTTCTCGCAAAAGTACTGGGAGAGCTTTTTCCAACTTTGTCAATGGACAGTGGGCTCGATACACCTATGATAAGTCGTGACCCCATCGTCGTAGAAAATTCTATCAATGACCCACTCGTACATAGAAGGGTAACAGCTTCTTGGGGGAAATCAATGTTGGAAGCAGTAAAAATCGCGCTCGAAAACGCTTCAGTTTTTCCATCACCCTTGTTGTTGATGCATGGTACAAAAGACGAGGTTGCTTACCCCGAAGGGAGCCAGATTTTTGCTGATTATGTCCCTAAAGACATGGTGACCCTTAAAATGTGGAATGGATTTATGCACGAACTTCATACCGATCCTGAAAAAGCAGAAGTATTTTCGGTCATGATAGATTGGCTGAATGTGATTTTGCATGAGGGTGACATATAAACCAATTCCCATTTCCACATTCTTTCCAAGATGTAACGAAAAAGGGGCAGGCTCACCTGATAAAAGATCACAGAATCGGTGTCATTTGTAATAATTTCAAATTCTGCAGTATTTAGGTTTTTTAAGAATTAAGATCAAGAAACTGCTTCCGGCATCCAAAGCGCTAACACCAACACCGACAGACTTACAGTCAAAATATCTGAAGTTCTTGAAAGAAGTGAGAAATATAAGTTAAAAATAAAAAAGTGCCCTTCAAATTGAAGGGCACTTTTTGGTGTTTAACTATTCTTTGCAGAAGCCCGGTAACGGTTTTGATTCCTCGATCGCGACATCCTGCTGTTTTTATTCACAGTGTTATTCTTTTTTGATTCCTTCAAGATCGTCTCAAAGCCGTTGACACGGCGGCGTTCAAGATCCTTTCCCAGAGTCCGTTCAATGGCGTGAACAATCGACAGATCCTCTTGTGTGACCAGTGAAAAAGCTGTGCCGGTTTGTTCCATACGTCCGGTGCGACCAGTGCGGTGGGTATATGCTTCAGCCGTATCGGGTACGTCATAGTTGATCACATGTGAAACTTCCATTACGTCAATACCGCGAGCAGCTATATCCGTCGCTACTAAGACCTTGACCTTCCCTTTCCGAAATGCGTTCATGGCTGCCTGTCGTTTGGATTGAGATAGATTGCCTTGAATTGCCGTCGATGATACGCCTGCCTCGCTCAGTTGCACAGCAAGCTTTGAGGCTCGGCGCTTGGTGCGGGTAAAAACCAATACCTGATTGCTATTATGCTTGCCCAACAGATATAGCAGCATGTCAAGCTTTTGGGTCTGATAAACGGGGAAGATCGCATGGTCAATTGCGTCAATCGGTTTGGCAATATCAATTTCAATCGTGACAGGGTGATCCATAATTTTTGTTGCGAGTTCATGGATCTTTGCCGGCATGGTCGCTGAAAAGAGTAGCGTCTGGCGTTTTTGGGGTATAGCGCTGATGATCCGCTTTACGTCCGGCAGGAAACCCATATCAAACATGTGGTCTGCTTCATCCAAAACCAGGATTTCGATGTGCCGTAAATCAATGGCCCCCTGATTTTTCAGGTCGAGCAGCCTCCCCGGACATGCAACAACAATATCAACACCGTTTCGTAAACGCCTTATCTGCGAGTTGGCGCTGACACCGCCATAAATTGAAATACTGCGTAAACCTGTTTGTGCGCCAAGTTCCTTGATGGCAACATGAGTCTGTTCAGCCAATTCTCGGGTAGGAGCCAGGATCAATGCACGCAGTTTGCCGCGTTGGCCTTTTATTAGGCGCTGTAACATTGGCAGCACAAACGCGGCTGTTTTACCTGTGCCAGTTTGGGCTAAACCCAGCACATCAGAACCCGCCAGTATTGGGGGAATTGCCCCGGATTGGATCTGGGTTGGGGAATCGTATCCGACATTGGATATGCCCGCGTTGATCTGCGGATGGAATGTAAAAGTATTGAAATTCACAAAATTTTCCTTAATGGGTGTAATGGGGTACACGGATGGTATTTCGATCCGTGTCCGCTCCCTCACCCGCCTTTGCGGTAACACCATTAAGTGAATTGGAGCGGCGTTTAAAAAATAAAACCGGGAAAAATCCCAGCCTGTTGAATGCTTATATGGTTCAACTTAGACTAAAAGAGCATACCACAATTTGGAAATTAAGGTAACATGCTGTTTTGGGATTATTTCTTTGCTGTGTGGGATTTCTTTGAAATGTTAAATTTGCCTCGGTATAAGAACGTTTTTGAAATATCGTGTCATGTGTTGAGGTGCAAAGCTACAGATATTAATTTGTTTTTTGTTCAATTGAAATTTTTCGAGGATGCTCGATAAGAAATTTCGACATCTGCAAAGGTCGTGTGATTATATTGATTTATAGAATGTTCAAACTTTTCACTATTTTTAGCTTCACTTTTTCTTGGACTGCATGTCGAGTAGATCGCAACCCACATGAATCTGACGCAGGGGAAAACGCAGACTGTAAGCGGCGGCACAATCTTTCATAATATCTGCAATCAAATAGAACGCTTACGAAGGATTAGTATCTCTAATTATTGGCCTGATGTCAATAATTTTTTGATGTTTGGCATTATTGGTACATTCTAATCTAGCATTTAAATCAACCATCGAGCGGCATTTCTTACACTGACCAATGATCTTATACCTCTGGTTGGTCATGATTTCTGTTCGAATTTTCTCCAACTCCTGGCGCTTCATGTCTTCAGAGCCTTTTTGTAAACCTTCTTCCCATCCCATGGCGATGTCTTTACGTTTGGTCTTAAATGTCTTTTCTTTTTCAATGGTATATTCGAGCATTTGCAGGGCAAATTCATCTTCCATGCCCAAGTAACCAAAGATATCAGCACGTTGTTTGAATAGATCGATCGATGCCTTTGGTGATGCGATCCTGTGATTAATGTTTTCAAGGACACGCTGCCAATCTGCCCTTGCTTCAGCGTTTTTCCCGAGGCCTTGATACAATTTGGCCCTTTCGAGCAAGTAATCAAAAGCCTGGATTTGAGGGGCAATATTGATTGCAGAGCTAAGGTCTGCAATGGCTTGCCACGGGTTTGAACTGACATGACGTTTGGCACGCATTACATAACGTTCGTGCAGCGCTGTTTTACGGAATGTCAAAATCAACCCAAACAAGAAAACAAATGCCCCAAACCCAATCAATCCCAGAAGGTAAAGTAAATCTTTTCCCCCGATTTCAGGCTTGAATCGATAAATCAGAATAGCAGCGGCAAAACTTAAGATCGATATGAATATTGCGCTAATGAAAATTGCAAGCCGTTGGGATGCTCTCATGCCTGGGAGCAAGTTTTTTCCACAATGTTGGCACTTGATGGCATTTGGTGGATTCTCATGGTTGCATTTATGGCAGTGGACGACTTGTACATGCGGTTGTTCTAACTTTGTCTGTTCTTGGTCGTCCATGGTCAGTGCAATTGGAAATGAAGTTGCCTTCAATTGCGTATTCAAGAATCCTGTTCCGGTTGCTGCAATTGGAGCAGGGGAAGGGGCGTAATAATCGGTTGAACCTCTATTGAGGTTTGACGCTGGAATTTTGCGGACTGTCAGTCCTCTCAGGGTGGCGAAAATTGCAATCGTAAGCATGATGACGCCCAAGATTCCAAAAGTCACAACAATGATGGGCACAAAGAGTGAGAAGGGATCATTGGCACTGATGGATTCCGGAGATTCATTCTTCACTAACCACCATGCCCCAATCAAAAAAATAGAACCCCAAGCGAAGTAGGGTGCGATCATTTTCCAGCGAGGCTGGTGGCAATACTTGCAGATAAACCATCGGGCTTTCATAACATTGCCACAATTAGAGCAGATCAATATGTCAGCCATTTCATCTCCTCTGTATATATGGGTTGTAAGATAGGAAATTGTTATTAATTAATTAGGAGGTGGATATATTATCATTATAGCCTGATTAATGCTGAAAATCTATTGGTCAATTTTGGGTATGAAGGGCTTGGTTTGCAGAACGAGGAGGTTTTTTGAACGCAGGTAAAAAGTGGTGAGGTATATCCATGATCTCGCTGTATGCGGAACGACATAGTGTTCTTGACGTTGCATAACACAAGATGATGATTTAGGAGGGTTGACTGTAGCTCATCGTTTGGTATTTCTGACAATAATTAGATGACAGCTTGATGGTTGAGTACTGTTATGAATCAGAAATTAAGCGGTTTCAGGTCGACTTAATTAGACCTGCAACAAGAGAGGTGCAGGTCCCTTCTTAACTAAACTGAAAGTGATTGGCTTTATCTAATGGATGGTGTGGTATTCTCGTTTTAATCTTGGCTTAGGGAATGTACTTTTCCACATACTACCTGGCAAAAATAATTGGTGAAATGTCCCCAAAAAAGAATGCCGGCAGGTTCACCTGCCGGCATTCAGAGGAAATTGAAGAGGATATTATTTGACAGCTACACGCAGGGTTGGGGTTTTGCCTGCGCCTAAGGTTGCTCGGATGGAGACACTCACGCCTGCAGGGATTTCTGCATCGTACAGGCTCATCACGATGGTGTCTGTGCCAGCCAATTTGACTTCGATGTCATATTCGCCAGCTGGCAGTTGGGTGGAGACACTTTCGCCGAAGAAGAAGGTGAAAGCCATCCCGCCGTTGACATACACGTCAACCGGAAGTTCTTTGTCAAGACCCAAGCTGCGGCCATTGATGTTGTGTTTCACATACAGGTCGAACGTTTCGCTTTCAGCGTTGGCCTGAACAGCGATAGGGCTGAAGGCAAGTACCAATGCGATTGCCAGAAAACTGGCGAAGACAGAAAGTTTGAAGATTTTGGACATGATTTACTCCTTTAGTTAATTTGTTAGTTATTCGTTTTTCTATTTATAGTTTATCCGAAGAAGTCGATATTCCAAGCGTTTGTATAAGGTTTTGTATAATGAATTTATAGGGTTTTGATTCAATAAGGATGTGAGCCTGATAGAAATTACGAACTTGTTTAGAAAACAATTGATATGTATAATCATGCAAGATCACAATTCCTAAAATAACGTTGCTCGCCAGTTAAAAAATTTGAATACATTCGATGCGAGCTGAAGCTCATTTGTGAGCCTTTGAAGGGAAGATGCGGGGGTGAAAAACCAGAATAATTTTGTGAATTAATTTTTGAAAAATCTGTAAATGTAATAAATCGATGCGATTTCTATCATTAAGACTGAAAGGACCCAAAAATGAGCACTGTTGATCAAAAAAATCCGCACCATCGAGCACTTTCGTTTATGATTTTCGCCTGTGTGATCTTTTTTACATTGGGGTGCCGTTTGTATTCTGCAGAATACTGGGTAAACCGATTGGATGGTGATGAACAGGTTCAGGAGCCGGGATCGGTACCATCTGATAATACCAATAGCGGTGGGCCAGCAACGAATTCGAATTTTGAGTCTACGTGTTTGAACTCACCAGGCACAGCTCCTTGCCCGATAGAGTCTTGTGTCGTATTTGAGGGTTTATATACGGCAAAACATGTGGTTACAAGTGAGTTGTTTGGTAAAGCGAACCCAAGCGATTATCAGTGCAATGCGGAATTCCAATTCATAAACAACAGCGGTGTGGATTTGATGGGTTTTGAGCACCAGGTGACGGAATATGATGATAATTGGTACTTTACACTTTACCCTGTTGAAAACCAGGGGCAAATAAGTGGTAGTTTAAATTTCTTCAACCGAAAAGATGGTGTTGAGACATTCAGTAAAGGCGTTACAGAGATCGTGGTTCTGTATGCTAATCCCCATTGTGATTGGATTGAGTGGGATGAACCTGGTCTTGTAAAGTACCGCATGCCAGTAGAGCCAGGATGTTATCAGAACTAGTGTGGTCAGCTAAAAGAAACTACCATTTTCTAACATTTACTTTTTTCAGTTTATTTCATTTGTTGATCTTCTAAACTAGAAAAACAACACCACGTTGACCTGAGAGTATGCCGGTCAGATGGGATGTGAATCGGCCAGGTACAATTTTCTGCTAGGTTTTCTGAAGTATCTGCTTTGCTCAGATTATGGATGAACGATATTATGATCATCCCTCAGCATATTTGATTTCAAGGTGAGATTTGAGATGAAATCACTACTGTGAAACTTGAAACGCAATTAAATATTTGTTATAATAAACTATAACAAATCATGGATAATAAATACTTAATTCCAAAAATTACCAAGAATTCAGCTTTACCTGCTGTGAATCAATTAGCCAGTCAACTTACCTGGCTGATTGCGGATGGTGTGATTAAACCTGGCGAAAAGCTGCCAACCATCCGAGATTATGCACAGATATTAAATATACATCATCACACGGTCAGGGCGGCATATCATCTGTTGGCTGAAAGGGATATTGTCAGCATAAGTCCGCGGGTCGGAACAGTTGTAAAAGGATATGTCCCTTTCTCATCTGAGATCGTCGACAGTTATTTGGATCAGCAAATGATTGCTGTCCTGGTACCATCGCTGGCTGAATTCTATCAACAGATTATCTCTGGCATAGATAGTGTCGCTCGAAAACACCATTTAATACCGATAGTGCTCAGTTGTCATGAGGACTCGATTTTTGCTGAGGCAATGTATAAAACATTGAGCGCCAGAGGGATTACAGGGTTTATAAATATTTCTCAGGGCTTTTCCGATGTGTTTTATCAAAAGTTTGCTCGAGATGAAAACTTAGATATCCCCCTGATATTTTTAGATGTGATTGATGCAAAAACCCACAGTATCACCATTGACACCCCTGGAGCTATTGGTTTGGCAGTAAACCACTTGCTTGATCATGGCTATCGCGAGATTGCCCTGGTTAACTGTCCTGAAGAGTGGCCAATCGGCAGAGAGGCCTTGAAAGGTTTTCGTCGTGCTTTAAAAGCCAGGGGGATTGATCCAGGCACCTCCAGGGTATATACGGTGCCAAATTTTGGTAATGATGCTGGTCGATTTGTAATTGAACGCATGCTGAGTAGTCAATCACTGCCAAGAGCGTTGGTGACAGTCAGCGATAACTTAGCAATCGGGGCAATTTCTGCCCTTAAAAGCCATTCCTTACAGGTGCCAAAAGATGTCGCTGTGATTGGATTTAATGATATTGCGACAGCATCCATTATTGATCCCCCACTATCAACAATATCTTTGCCATTATTTGACATGGGCCAGCAAACGATGGATTCACTGCTTGACATACTTGATGATGGAGTAAGTGATTGGATAACGAAGGCTTTTTCTGGACAGTTAGTAATCAGGGAAAGTTGTGGTTGTGAAAATCAATCTGTTAATTAAGGAGAAATAACATGAATAAGAATATTCGGTTAGTAGGGCTGTTCCTTGCAGTTACAATTTTGGTGGGGGGATGCCAGGTAGGCGAGACCCAGGATGATCTGCCATCTGAATTGCCAGAAACAGCCACTGTTGAAACAATAGAAGAAACGCAGGTCGAAGCGCAGCCAACCATTGAGGAAACCACTTGGGATCTATTGTGGGTCAGTGACTCGAGTGGTTGGGGTGTGGCTGAAATTTATGGACAATTTATTGCAGAAGATAATGACGTGGAAGTGCGGGTAGAAGATAGTTGGATAGGGGGGCTATCTGCTGGGGCAATTTTGCAGGGGCTCAAAGAACAGAATACTAAGAATTTTGCACTCGACAAATTGCGCGACAAAATTGCTGAATCTGAAGTGATTGTTATTTACGGCAATCCTGAGGGTTCAGAAGATCCGTCCAATCCAGGGGATTGGAATTGCGGACAAAATGACTTGACAAAATGTTATGTTGCCCAATGCAGTTCCGATACATTTGCTAAATATATCGCTGATCTAAAGGAAATTTACCGCATCATATTCGAGATTCGGCAAGGGAAACCAACCATAATCAGGGCAATCGATGCCTATAATCCGAGTCTTGTTAGTAAGTGTGAGCCTGATGGCGTTTTTGATGCCTGTGTTTCATGTTGGGAGGCTTATAACGAAGCTATCCACCAGGCAGCTGAAGCAATGGGCGTTCCTGTTGCAGGTGTTTTTGATGCCTGGAATGGGAAGGATCACATTGAAGATCCTATTGCTAAAGCCTACACCCAGGAAGACAATGTACATCCAAATGAACTTGGTGCAACCGTCATCGCACAACTGTTGCGCGAATTGGGATATGACCCCATTCTTCCATAGTGGCCGCCCCCTGAAGTCTGATGTAAAAGTGACTCGAGAATGTTTGTTAAGAGAGGTTCATTCCATCGATACGATATTTTGATGATCCGTGTTGTGATTGACTAAGCCTATTGACTGTTTTTTGTTTTGGGCGAATTCATGGATGCTTGAGCATTCAAGACCATTTACCAATTTACCAGGAATTGGTTTATTAACCTGGTAAATTTAGCCAAAGTTTTCCACTTTCTCCAATAATGGATTCGATATACCGTAAATAGAGCAATCATCATTGGATCGCACCTAAAAAATCTGTGTATCTTTCATTACTCATCGATAATATATGTTACAATAATTAAACTATATTGAAATCCCGTTGCGGCAAAATTGAATATATCCTGATAATAGGAGGATAGAATGACAAGGAAACCGTCTTTTTTAATGGTCACGTTATCAGTTATTTTAGTATTCGTGTTATTTGGCTGCGATTCTGAAACTGAATCACTGGCTCCTGCTAATGAACCAACGCCTTCTCTAAGAGTGGAGGTCTCCACATTAGAACCGGCGACACCTACGGTTGAACCTGTTACTTCCACCCCAGAAACCTTTATCGTCTGGTCCGATGATTTTGAGGATGGTGAATATGACGGCTGGGAAACGTGGTGGCAGAAAGGATTATATTCTGCTGATGATGGCGTTTTATCAATTAAAACGGGAGGGGATCTTTACCATGAGAGCACAGTTCTCTATGGAACCTGGAGTTTTGATCTTTATATCGACAATAATTCGGGCACAACACACGAATTTCGTTTTACAGAAGGAACATTTAACTTTCAAAACTTAGAAATTAAGCAAGATGAAAATACACAGATATGGATCACAACCCAAAGAGATGGTGAAGAAGTAAATTCTTCTCATGTGGATTTGGAAGAAAGAATAATGGGTTGGCATCATTTTGATATAACAAAAGATGAAAGTGGAATGGTAAGGGTCTATCTTGATGCAGTTTTTCTTTTTGAGCATTTTGATGATAGAAATTTCGATGCTGAAAAATTAGTTATCATGTATTGTTGTGATGGACCAGTTCTTGATAATTTAGTGGTTAGGGACAAAGTTGTTCTACCTGGAGAATAAGTTGGCAATACAGCCTTCCATCAATTAATTGCTTGCCGGTTGAAACCATCCCTGAATATCACTTTCCGAGTGATGGGAGGTTGAGCGTTGGCTGCTAAGCCGAAAATTCGAGTTTTATCAGGTTCGCCATTCAAGAAATCCCCTGGTATTAAATGGTATTAACCGACATACCCAAAAAGCAGCTTGTGGTAAGAAAGGCCAAAAAAACATAAATTACTGCAGATCAATTACTGAATTGATGGGATGGAGTTGTTTAGACATTCGCAATCTGATGTAGCACATCAATAATTGACGACATCGGATTTTTTGTGTTCCTGTATATGGTAAACAAGATGGGTTCTGTTGTCGAAATTGAAATTATCTTTAAGAGGGTTTATCAATTATCGATCAACGCGGTTTAGTATTTTTTGATACCGTTATATTGGAAATTTGATTGAACAAATCATTCTGGACCGTGTTTTGGAAGACAATTGTGCCAATACGGAATTTCTCGCATTACCAAATACCAGGCAATAACCTTTTATGCGTTTTCGCATACGCCGTAAACTCGGAACCGAAATGTTCAGCCAGGAATCGATCTTCCACGCTGATGCGGTAAACAATAGCCGGCAGCGTTATGCAAATTATGGCTGTTATCCCCAATAGACTTGAACATCCCAAAGCGATGCCGAACGCCATAAATAAGTACCCGGCGTAAGCTGGATGCCGTATGAATTGGTAGGGTCCTGTTTGCACCAGTTCTTGTTCTTCTTTTACATGAAGATGTCCTGAGTAATATTTACCCAAAGTCAGCCGAGCCCAGATAAATAAAATAATTCCAATGAGTATCAGACCTGAACCGAATATCCCTATCCAGGAAGGGAGAAATGACAATAAAACGAAATGAAGATATTCCAATGGTGAGATAAAAAATACCAGTGCAATCCCAACTGTGATGAGCCAGAATGAATAATCCCCCTTCTCTTCCTGTTGACTGCCACTGATTTGACGTATCTCTCTGATTTTCTTCTTGACTTGCCGATAACGGATAATCGGATAAATTGTGAAACTCACAGCATAGGTGCTGCCGATGAAAAAAAGAAACCAACCGATAAGGTTTGATTGCAGGGTTTGAAATCCTAAATAGGCTAATATTACTGCCAGAATAGGCGAGACAATCAGTAGGAAAAAAATTGCGATGCGGCTCATGTACCAATCCAATTTTTGTAAATAGCTAACTTGTTGGTTGTCGTTTGTTGCTGATCCATTTTCCGGCCTCGACCACTGCTAACAATCCTAATGCAATACCAATCACACTCAACCATTGAATAATGGTCAGCGGGACAATTCCCAATAATGACCGGAGACCCGGGATTGTGAAGGGCAGAACTGAAACGACTAAGCCAAGCAGCACAGCCCAAACCAACGGCATATTATCACTAATTTTATTCATGCGGAACAATGGTAAGCGTAAACTACGATAGGCAAAGATATAAACCATCGAGTTGATTGCGAAAGATGCAAACACAATACTTCTTCCCTCAGTGGCATTTCCATGAATAGTATATTGATGGTAGAAAAGCAACAAAGCGGCGAATGCGCTAGATGCACTGATGATAGCAATTAAAAATAGCCCCAACTTGGTGAGAATAGGTTCTTTCAATGGTTTTGGCTTTTCTTCCATAATGCCATTTTCTTTCGGCTCAAAACCTAAAACAATATCTGAGGGACCATCGCAAATCAGGTGAATCCATAATATCTGAGCGACAAGCAAGGGCGCCGGCCAATGCAGTAACATCGCAACAAAAATTGTCAACACCTCGGCGAAGGAATTGGAGAGCGTATACGCTACAACTTTGCGTATATTTTGGAAAATTACACGGCCTTCTTCAATTGCTGCCACGATTGTTCTAAAATTGTTATCGAGGAGAATAAGATCCGCCGTTTCTTTAGCAACATCCGTTGCAGAACCTACAACCACACCGATGTTTGCACTATGAAGCGCGGGGGAGTCATTGACCCCATCACCGATCATGGCAGTGATCTCACCAATGTTTTGAAGTGCCTTAATGATGCGCAATTTGTCCTGTGGACGGATACGGGCATAAACAGCTGTCTCAAGAACGCGTTGTTGTAGATTTTCATCGGTTAATGATGCCATATCAGAACCTTCAATACTGGTATCGTTTTCTTTCATGATCCCAATAGTACGTGCAATGTGTTCAGCAGTTTTAATGTAGTCTCCTGTGATCAAAATGATCCGGATCCCCGCTTTTTGTGCGACTTGGACTGCTTCAATTACTTCTGGACGGATTGGATCTTCCATCCCAATTAATCCTAACCAGGTATAACCGGAGTGGTCACTCAATTGACCTAATAGCCGGTATGCCAATCCAATCATGCGTAATCCATCATTTGCCCATTGGTCAATCAGGTTGAAAAGTGAGCTCCTTACTTCTGCTGAAAGATCGCACATATTCATCACGATTTCAGGTGCTCCTTTTAGGAAATTAAATCGTTGATCATGAAAATAGCTACCCGAAACAGCGCTGATCATGAATTTTTTCTCACTGGTGAACAATTCTTCTTCAATACGTGTTGTTTGATTAACCATTTGTTGGGGATCGCTATCTAGCAGCTTGCGTCCATATTCCCACAGTGCAACATCAACTGGACCTTCGAGATCATTGCATAAGATCATTGTTTGCAAAGCTCTTACAGGATCATTAATCTCATATCTGGATACTCGCATGCGTCCTTCAGTTAAAGTGCCCGTTTTATCGGTACAAATGACTGTAACAGATCCCAGTGATTCGACCGCCAACAATCTTTTGACCAAACCGTTCCGCTTTAATATTTTCCGCATCCCTAAGACTAAGATAACAGTCACGGCGATGAGCAAACCTTCGGGAACCGCTGCGATCGCAAGGATGATTGAGGTGCGCAGCATATCAAGAAATTCTCGACCCATAATTAATCCAGCAGCAAGGATGGTGAGTGTGAACCCTAAAACAATCCAGGTTAATGTTTTACTGAAGGCTTTAAGGCGGATTTGGAGCGGTGTGCTTTCTTCAACATGTTCTTGTAAACTGGCTGCGATCTGGCCTAATTCAGTACGACTACCTGTTTTCTGGACTTGCATCATGCCGCGCCCAGTCAGGATAGTGGTTCCCATAAAGAGTTCATCTCCGATGTTTTTCACGATCGGCTCGCTCTCTCCTGTTAAAATCGCTTCATCCAAAGACAGCTTGATACTGTTAATTATTTGACCATCCCCAGGCACTTTTTCTCCATTGTTTAGTAACACGAGATCTCCAGGAACCAATTCCCAAACTTCAATTTCAGAACGTTCACCATCACGGATAACTGTTGTGGTTGGTTTTAGAAGACTTTTAAGTGCGACATAGGTTTTTTGTACCTGGTATTCCTGAAAAAAACCCAATATTACATCTATTACGACGACAGCCATAATAATGGCAAAATCGCCGAATTCTCTGGCGATTAAAGATACTAAAGCCGCTACCAGAATGATATAAACCAGAGGGCTCTTTACTTGGTTTAACAATAAGGCCCAGACTGGCTTCGGTTTTTCTTTGGGAAGGCAATTCTCACCAAATTTTTGACGCGCCACCAAAACCTCTTTTTTGTTTAAGCCTGTTGGTATAACATCATGATTCTTCAACATGATCAATTCCTTGCCTGAACAAGTTAATCAAATGTGGATCGATAATGCGGTAAAAAACTTCTCTCCCATTACGTCGAGTACGAACGATTTTCAACTGCCGTAATCCTCGCATATGATGGGAAATGGCAGACTCTGTCAGCCCAATCAATTTTGATAGCTCTGAAATGGTGATTTCTTGATCGATCATAGCAGAGATAATCCGCACACGACTGGTATCACTAAATGCATTAAAAAGATCAGCAACGTGAGCTGCTGTGTGCTCATCAAGGGGGATGGTTTTCATTTTCTGTGACTTCTTATTTAACAAATGATTGAGAAATCTTTTGTTTAATTATATCATTTTGATGATTTGGAATACAAGACCATGAGGTGTGTCAATAAAAAATGTGCAACATAATAGTAATAAAGAATCAATTAATACTTTAATAAATGACTAAGCGAACATTAGCATTAGAGGAAATGGCAAATAGACGAGAAGACCTGGGATTGCTATTTTCAGTTGCAGGATATTTATGAGTTGGTTCTGCCTGTGTATTCTGAGCCGTTAGAAAATATTTGTGCCGAAAATTACACATACATATGATTTACAGCTAAAAAGGGCGAGATAATCCTATACCGATATACAGGCGAACTTGCAGATGCGTCATTCACTAAGCCGTAGTTAGCGATATGGTTTAATCAGGGAAATAATGCATTACCATGAGAAGGCGACACAGCGGACACCCATAATCCGATTGTCAAAAATCAACTTACCTGGTTGACCTGCCAGCCCGGCGCACACATGAAGCGGTAAGAGATGCTCTTCACGGGGATGGCAGAAACGGGCATTTGGTGCACTTTCCCATGCGATCAGGCGGTCTTCACGCTCGGATTGCGCCATATCGGATGTGATCGTTTCAATCAACCAATCCTGAAAAGCGTTGTTGCGCGGGTTGACCATATCCGGGTCATGATGGAAAAAGGAAGACATATTATGGAAGGAAAATCCCGACCCAATTACCAGCAGGTTTTCCTTGGATAATGATCTTAATGTTTTCCCGAGTGAAATGTGGAACTCTGGTGAAAGCCCCTGTCTCAGCGAAAGCTGTAATGCGGGGATGTTTGCTTGAGGATACATCATGCTTAATGGGATAAACAAGCCATGATCAAAACCGCGCTCAAGATCAATTCTGGCTGGTATGCCTGCTTGTGACAGGGTCTCTGCAATGTTTGAAGCGAGCTCAGGATCACCGGCTGCTGGATAGTTTATTTGATAGGCGGCTTCAGGGAAGCCATAATAATCATAAAACATCGGCGGGTGGGTTGCCCCCAATAGTGTCGGTATTTGTGCTTCCCAATGGGCACTGATGACCAGTATCGCATCAGGTCTTGGAAATTGTGCAGGCAGTTGCGTCATGAACTCGATCATTGCCTGATGATGGGGATCGCCGAGAATTGGTAACGGTCCGCCGCCGTGAGAAAAATAAATGATGTTCATATCTTGTTTGGGTACCATGTTGAAATTATACCAAATACCTTATATCACATTTTCTATTTCAGTGAAAAAGCTGAATTTGATATTAAATAATAGCCTATTGCTGTCAGTGGATCCTGGTTTATTGCAGGATAAGATCTATTCAAGTGCTTTTTGACGCCATTTCGAATATTTTTAGGTTTTTACCTAAAGTTTTGGTATTGCTCAAAATGAATTATGAGTGCTTCACTCATCTCTGTGGGTTTTTCTTCGAAAAAAAGATCTCACCATTCTTTTTAGAATGCGCCATGTGTTTGAATATTTAAAATACACCCCATCTTTTTTGTTTGTAATAATTTTTTCAGCCATCCAATCAGCAACATCTTCGACGGGGCTGGCGATCATTCTCAGGATCTTTCGATCTGTTTCCCAATCTTGTGGGCGATCACGATATCGATCCATGATGAGGTCGGTCAGGACCATACCGGGTTGAAGGGCTCCTGTAATGATGGCCGGATGGGTTAATTCATCAGCAAGGCTGCGATTGAAGAAATGCAAACCGGCTTTGGTCATTCCATAGACAGATAACCCTTTAACACCGTGGGTCTTTCCATCAGCGCCCATCCCCTCCATATTATACAGGGCTCCATATCCCTGCTGTAAAAAACCTTGCATGGCGACTTGACTCCCGAAGAGTTCTCCTAAAATATTCGTTTGAACGACTGCCTGGAGCTCCTGCGCCGGGATCAACCAGGGGGGTGCCTGTTCATGAGAAATTCCAGCGTTGTTGATCCAAATATCGATACTTCCAAAAGTGGAGACACCTATATCCCAGAGTTTTTGGACGGCGTGGTATTCTGAGACATCTCCTGCAGCACCAGCGATATGGTCAGATGGATACTTTTTGGCTAGCACAGCTAAGGCAGACTGAGTAGACTCCTCGCTGCGGCCATTGATCATCACTCTGCAGCCGCGATTGAGAAAGGCAACCGCTAGCGCATTACCGATTCCGCGTGTACTACCTGTGATAATGATTGATTTCAAAAAGGGATCCTTGTCCGTAGCTTTAATTGAATTGTTAAGTCACCAAGTTTATCGTTTTTCTTAATGATTGATTTTAATAATTTAATATAAACACATTTTTTTCAAAAATACACTTTTGCTGGCATGAGTCTTTTGGCGTACTGAGAAAGACATGTATTAAATAACAGGAATTATTATACTTGAGTAGGGTTTGTTTGTCTGTAAAACTCAGATTGTAAGGTCATTGTGAACCTTGGGTATATTTATGGAAATTGACTAATCATACATGCTAACAATTCAACATAAAAGATAATAGACTTTCATAAGAAGACGGATCTTCTATAAAACCCTTCATTAAATGCACTGAGGATTTATGCTTTTTATTAGCTTTTTAAATTCCTCATTATCTCTGGTCTTCAGATCGAGACCAGACCTGAACCTAAAATATTATCTGCTGAACAGTGGCAGGAAATTATTATTAATCATGAAAATCGTTTCCTGACAAGTATTAGAACAAATATAAAATGAAGCAGCTGTTAAATCATCCTTGGGGCTGAAGGTGATATTCCATTTGTTAGGCGCTGTTTCAGAAGCAATCTCACTATCATCAACCAAGATCGCATACCCAGTCCCTGAACTCGTCAAACTCCCATCGTAAATTACATCATAAGATGTATCTCCATTGAGCCCTTTTCCATGACTGAAGCATTGACCACCAATGCACAAAGCCGGACCCCCAATCCACTTGTTGGTATTTGACCTCTGGATGTAGTTGACTGGCCAGGAAAATCCTGGCCCCCAAGCGCCAAACCAAGCATCTGTCCAACGCAAAATTGTGCATAATGAATCCAAACAATATGCCGGCATATCAAAATTTGTTTCCGCTTGTGAGATAGTTTGCTTTGTACAAACCATTGGGACAAAATAATAGAAAATTAGATCCAAATCATCCCCATTGGAAAAGTCAATACTCCAGTTATCACTTGAATATTCCAATCCGTCATCATATAACTTGGCATAACCTCCACCATCAGTGATACCTCCTAAGAATATCCCCTCTGAACTCCCATCGCCATTCTGCCCACCACCGAAACTAAAATCCATTCCCCCAAGATTAACATTTGGGCCCGCAATCCAGGAATTATCCCAGCTATCTTGGTCATAGTAGACAGGGAACGATAGCCCTGGACCAAATGCACCAATATCAGCATATGAGAAACGTAAGATCATGCATAAATCATCTAAACAAAATTCTGGTACCGAGATGGTTTGCGATGAGGTGATAATACCACTGTACTGTGTGCCAGGCAGTGCGCAAACCTGCAGAGAAGCTTGTGTCAAGCTTTTACTGGGTCTACTTTCAATGGTCCATAGATCAGGAATATTCTCGTCCGGCCCATCATCCATAATGCGGAAATATCCATCATCACTTGTTGTGCCCCATAAGAAAATGCCCTCTGCTATACCATTCCCATTGTAGCCATACCCATCACTGAAAGCAACGCCACTGAGACTCGTATTTGGTCCGCCGTACCAAGGATTAGAGGTGGTATCAACCTGTGCATAATACACTTCTAAGGAATATCCTGGCCCGAAAGCGCCTAAAATAGTATTTGTGAAAAGTGTAAGTTTGCATAACCCACCAATACAAAATTCTGGCACCGGCATGGTGTCCTGGGCGAGTTCTGATAAAGGGATTGTTTGACATGTGGACAACTGTGGGGAGTCTTGGCCATCTACGGGAGTGGCAGCATTGACCGGCTGGGCTTCAAAAGAAACAGATAGGGCGATAGCCAGAAAAATTAATAAGGCAATTACAACATACAGATGAATATATTTTAGAAAACGCATCCTACCTCCTTGATTTAAGCGTTCAGGCGGTAAGGTGCTATGTTGTTATTATTAATATTGGGCTTTGTGAAACGCTAATCTGATAATATGAAACAATTATACATTAATCGAAATAATGCATAGCTTGGTCGGGATTTATTTACCTATTTATCTTTGAGAGTTTGTCAGCAATTCTTAAGAAATTGAATGATGTTGATTTATCAATTTTTTGAATTATTTCTTGCTTTATTTCTAAGCCAAACTTTTGCTGATGTGTCGTATATGATGGTCCGCCATAATTCTGAATGAAATATCTGGATATAAATGGGATTAGAAAGATTTTGTGGCTAATTAATAATTGATGACATCTTATTATAGAGAATAATATTACGAAGTTTAAGTTTATTAGTTGACTTTGTTGATCATACTTTGAGATCTATAGCCTTAGAGTAAGTACCAATCTGCAATTTCTGACTTCATTTAATAAAATTAATTTTGATAATGAGATAACATCGGAAAATATTATCTGCAAGGAACAACATTGCCTGAATCAATCGTGGGTTAGTGAATGATCAGCGGATTGTTTTCATGATCGAGGAAACGCCAATCCCTGTGTCAATTTTCTAATATTCTTGACTTTTAGTTGGCTCTACGTGATACACTTAGTTTAAGTTATTGGTTCTTTATATGCTCAGTAACATTTTCAGAACCTAGCAGATTGGGAGTGGAAAATAAACAAAGAATAATGTATGACGGCAGGTCTGGTTTGATGAAGAAGATCTGCGATGAAACAATTAAAGCCGATCAAGTAATCGCTCACTGAGAAGGAATTTAGAATGCAAAATAGAAAACTGGGAAACACCGGCTTAGATGTATCCCCAATTTGTTTGGGGTGTATGAGTTTTGGCACCGCAGAAGGGTGGGTGCATAATCCATGGGCATTGAATGAGGAAGACAGCCGCAAGATCATCAAACGGGCGTTGGACCTGGGCATCAACTTCTTTGATACAGCCAATGTCTATGCCTTTGGCAATAGTGAAAAGATTCTGGGCCGCGCCATCAGAGACTTGGCTAATCGGGACGAAGTGGTGATTGCCACAAAAGTGTTTGGTACGATGCGTGAAGGTCCGAATGGAGGCGGTCTTTCACGCAAGCATATTTTCAGCCAGGTGGAGCAGAGTCTTGATCGTCTGGGGGTCGACTATATTGATCTCTACATTATTCACCGTTGGGATTATCACACCCCAATTGAAGAAACAATGGCTGCATTACACGATGTTATAAAGAGCGGTAAAGTGCGATATATAGGTGCCTCGGCCATGTATGCTTGGCAATTCCAAAAAGCCCTGCACGTCGCTGAGAAATATGGATGGACGCGTTTTGTCTCCATGCAAAATCATTTCAACCTGATCTACCGTGAAGAAGAACGGGAAATGATGCCGTTGTGTGCTGAAGAAAAAATTGCGGTGACTCCTTACAGCCCGTTAGCATCCGGCAGACTGGCACGCGTGCTTAATGAAAAGACCCAACGCTATGAAACGGACCCGATCGCGAAAAGTAAATATGATCAAACCACAGGCTCTGACTCCAAGATCATTGAGCGGGTTGCCGAAATTGCCGATGAACATGGCGTTTCAATGGCGCAGGTTTCGTTGGCATGGCTGCGGCATAAGACGCCTGTGGTTGCGCCAATTATCGGTGCGACCAAATTGGCACATCTTGAAAGCGCGGTTGAATCCCTGTCGGTTCAATTGTCACCAGATGAGATCGCCTATTTGGAGGAGCCCTATGTTCCTCATCCGCTTGTCGGGCTGAACCCTTTTAACAAGAGCTAATACAAGAGATCATTCTAAAAAGGCCAGCGCGATTATGACTGAAATATCAAATAAGTCTTCCCCTGATGTTAAACCCGTCGAACCGAAAGCGACATTTGGGGTTTGGGCAGTTTTTATCACCCAATTCGTCAGTTTTTTGTTTATTAATGCCAGGAATATTGCCCAACCACAGATGGTTGCAGAGCTGAATGGCATTGACCTTTTCTCGTGGTTGATTGCGCTGCCGGCATTGGCGGGTGCCGCATCGACATTGTTATTCGGCAAGCTCTCAGATTTGTTTGGACGGCGGACTGTATTGCTGATATCGATTGCCATATTTGGGGTGGGGCTCGCACTCACCTCTCAGATGACCACGATGCCTTTGTTAGTTGCCTCCACCACCTTCATGAGTATTGGGCATTGGCCAATTGTACCCTTGTGTTTTTCGGCAATCGGTGATCTCTTCTCGGAAGCAGATCGTGCAAAATGGACCGGGTTACTTAATTTGCCGACTGGCATCGCGGCCATCATTGGCCCAGTATTAGGCGGGGCTATCGCTGAAAGCATGGCAGGTTGGCGCGGTTTATATTGGGGGACGATCCCGCTATTGTTGGTTGCTGGCGGATTTGTGGCTGCAGCACTGCCAAAAGGCGAAAAGGTCGGGAAGCCGCAAATTGATTTATGGGGCACGCTGGTGATGGTGATTGCCACGACTTCCCTGATCATTGGGTTTTCATGGCTGGGGATGCCAACGAAGAGGGGTATAGGTATTGTTCTTCTGGCGATTTCCATTACAGCATGGATTTTATTCATCAAGATAGAGAAATCTGCAAAGGAACCCATCCTGGATACCAGGGCGCTTTTCAACCGTTCATTTTTGACGATTGCCGCCACCGGATTTTTGTTTTTCTTTGGCTCGCTAGGGATCGGTACATACTCGCCAATCTTTGTTCAGGAGGTGATGGGGATCAGCCCGACGATCAGCGGTTCTATGCTTACACCTTACAGTATGCTGATTGCCTTTATGGGTATTCCAGTTGGGTTTATTTTGGCTAAAACCGGTATATATAAGAGATTGTACATTATCAGCTACCTTATCATTTTTGTTGGGATGATTGGCACATGGGGGTTGAAGGTAAATTCACCCATCTGGGTCTATGTGGCTGTCACCTCGGTGGCTGGGTTTGGTATGGGGGCAATCCCAACGATCAATACGTTGGTTGTGCAACTTGCCGTTCCTAAACGATTGTTGGGTGTGGCGGTTGGGGCGTTATACTTCTTTCAGATGGTTGGGATTTCGATTGCACCGACGATTTTGGGTGTGGTGCAGAACAGTACAGCTGATTTGGGAACTGGATTGAACCGCGTGTTCCTGGCATGTGCGGTCGCCATGGCGGTTTCTCTGCTGTTGATCTTCACTTTACCTGAAATAACAGAAAAGCAAAAAGAAAACAGCATGGAAGATGCCAGGGTTGACAATTTTAATGATTAGGTGCGTTTGCACGGGGAATAACAAACGGAATCACCTGACCCTTTATCGCACTATTTGTCACTTTACTTTGATGAATTTTCCGTTTTGCAAATCCTCAAACGCCTGGCGAAGTTCCTGTTCGGTGTTCATCACGATGGGGCCGTACCAGGCAATGGGCTCATGGATTGGTTGACCGGAAATCAATAAAAAGCGCACCGGTTCGTGCTTGGTGAGGACCTGAATCTGCTCTCCGTCTTCAAACAGGATCAAGGTACGATTGCCTAACCAGCGATCGACCTGCATGTCGAAATAATTGATGCCTTCACGCGTGTAGGCAAAGGGATCCGATTCTTCACAGAACAAGCCCTTGCCATTGATCACGTAGGCAAACACAGTGTGACCGGGGGTGGTGGGAAAGACGAAGCGTGTGTCCGCGGGAACGGTAATATCCAGGTATTGTGGATCGATGACAATGTTTTCAGCAGGTCCGCGTACACCAATAACCTCACCGCAGATGACATGGGCTATAACACCATCATCCAGGGTGACTGTAGGGATCTCGTCACTTGTAATTTCCTGGTAGCGAGGGTCCATCATCTTGTCCGCTTTGGGTAGGTTAGCCCAAAGTTGAAAACCATACATGCGTCCTTCAGAGTCTCCTCTGGGCATCTCCTGATGACGAATACCGCTGCCGGCAGTCATCCATTGGACATCACCTGAAGTAATTTCACCGCTGTTGCCCATGCTATCGCCATGCCAGACGATGCCTTTGAGGACATAGGTGATCGTTTCGATGCCGCGATGGGGGTGCCAAGGGAAGCCCGGCGCATAATCGCGGGGAGAATCGCTGCGGAAATCATCCAGCAACAAGAAGGGATCGAACAGGCGCGCCTCCTGTGCGCTGCCAAAGGCACGGTGCAGGTGCACACCGGCGCCTTCAAGGGTGGGCTTACTATGAATGATCTTGTGGATTTTTCGAGTATTTGGCATAAGTTTATCTCCTTAATTTTTGAAAGAACTCTTATTTTGATTATTGTTATTTTCAGCTTGCCGGGTTTGGCTGGGCGAAACGGGCAAGGTCGGGCGCTGCCAGACGCCGCATTTGCGTGCCCGTCACTGCGCCAAATCTTTGATCTGCTTCCCAATCCTCACGAGCCTGGCGAATTTCATCTGGCGTGCGGGCGACAAAGTTCCACCACATGAGGATCTTCTCCGGAAAGGGCGGACCGCCGATCAGCAGCACCCGGCAGCCAGTATCGCTGTTGAGGTTGAGGTTCTCGCGGCATGTACCAAGATAATAAAGTGTCTTTGTGGTTAACGGCTCGTTTTCAAAAGCGCAATCCCCATCCAATAACAGCAACGCATGTTCAAATTGAGGGTTTGTTTCGATTTCTATGCTGTGCTGCGGGTGAACCTGCACTGTCATTCCAATGATTTCAGAATAATATGACACGGGTGTGCTGGCGTCGTTAATGGCGCCGGCGAATAGCTGGATCAACCCGTCGTGGGTTTCGATAATTGGCACCTGGGGAATGTGGGTGAAGGAGGGCGATGTGTGCCGGTGCTCATCGGGCAGGGCAACCCATAGCTGCAGGCCGTTCAGATTGCCGCTGTTGAGCGCAGGGGTTTCCTCTGCATGGGCAATGCCCCTGCCGGCTGTCATCACATTCACGCCGCCCGGTGACAGAATCGCTTCTGAGCCCAGGCTGTCTGTGTGCTGGATCTCACCTTCCAGCAGGAAGGAGACCGTTTGCAGTCCGATATGGGGATGGGGAGGGACAGCCATCGGTTTTTCGTCTCCAAAGGAAAGGGGGCCAAAGCGATCCAGGAAACACCATGGACCGACCATGCGCCGCTCTCGAATGGGGAGTGCCCGTGAAATCTCAAGGTTGTTTAAATAGGTTTCCCGGTTTTGATGGGCAGTGAATGTGCGTTCTTGTTCGTCACTGGCGCCGCATTCAATACCAAAGTTCTGATTTGTGGGCATATCAAACTCCTTCAAGGCGAATAATCTTCATTATAATCTGTTACTCAATCGTTCTTCTTGAGCGATTCCGCTATTTTATGGATATCTATATGGTTCATGAATTATTAACTTGGCGATAAAATAGGCACACGATCTTGAAAGAGAGACCATTATTTTTGTATACTTGATAATGGTTAATAGATACTTTAATTTATGCAGATCTTGTTTGTGACTTTTCCTGGAAACCTTTAAAGGAGATTATGATGATGAATATCCTGTGGATAATTATTTTGATTGCTGGGTTGGCAATTCTATTTATCGGCATTGGGCTTGTGCTGATCTTGATCAATCAAAGAAACAAACGTAGAGCCCAAAAGAGCATGGGATGGTATGAGACACATGGTACTGTAGATAGGTCCCAGGTACGTGTTGAGAATGATGTGTTTAGTGATGATGAGCAAGGTGCCAGCCAGCCAATGTATTCTGCTGATGTTGCGTATTCATACCAGGTGAAGGATATGGTTTATACATCTGACCGGATTTCATTTGGCGGGAAATCCTCCTCCTCCAATCGCCTGAAAGCCGAAGAAATCGTGGAGCGTTACCCAGTGGATTCTGAAATCTCTGTATTTTTTGATCCTGAAAAACCTCAAGATGCCGTGCTGGAGAGAACTTATCAGGGGTCGAACATTTTTCTCGGAACAGGGATTGGATTCATTGTTATTGGGGTGATCACGATAATTGTGGGGTTGGTGATATTCATATAACCGGTCGGTTTTCAGGAGGGATTTGATCGGTTCATCTCTTTTCTCTTAGGGATAATTTCTGTTTGGCGCCACTCGATCAGGTGGAAATTGTGGTTTAATTGAAGAAACCTTGATGCATAAATCTCAACATCATCAATGCAAACTCTGGGATAATGGACGGCTCTATTCAAGACTTCATAAGGTAAAAAATAATTACATAATTAGAGACAAGAGGAAAAGCATGGCCCCCTTTAATATCGGCATCATCGGCGCAGGGATGTATGGCAAGGTGCTTGGACGCTGTTTGAACCAGGATGGGCGCGCACAGATTGTGTGGGTCAATAGCGCCAGCGAAGCGACCACGCAGGCTGCTGCGGAGGAATTGAATGCCGCAAAATGGACGCTAGATTATCGTGAAGTGCTGGCTGACCCGCAGGTGGACGTGGTCATCATTGCGACGCCGCCTTTTCTGCATGCGGAGCATTTTGAGGCAGCCATCAGAGCGGGGAAACACGTTTTGCTTGAAAAACCCCTGGCAGAGTCGCTTGAAAGTGTGGAGAAAATTGTGGAGACCTCAAAGCAGGCGGAACGACTGGTTGTGCTGGAGGCTTCAGCCCGGCATACCCGCCTGACCCGTAAATTCAAACTGATCAAAGGGATGATCGACAGCGGGTTACTCGGCGAGATTTATCATATTCATCACAACCACCTCAATCGTACGACCTTCATCGAATGGAACCCCAAAGGATCCTGGGCGATGAATAAGGACCTCGCTGGAGGCGGTCCGTTTGTGGACTGGGGCGTGTATGATCTTTCCTTCCACCTTGGCTTGCTGGATGATCAGCCTGAATTGATCTCTGTGCAGAGTATTACCCGTAATGACCTGCGCGATGTGAGCCACCTGGTGGAATTTAGCGATGTGGAGCAGCATGGCGCTGCCTGGCTGCAATTCAGCGGCGGGTTGACTTATTATTATGAACGCGGGGCAGGTGTGCACGGCGAAACAAACAACGAAACTCGTCTGTATGGCACAAAGGGCGGATTGCGATTTCAATTTACGAGCTGGGACAGCGATGAAATCGAATTCTTTTTCGACGAGGATAGCCAACCTAAGAAGGAGACGATCCTGGTGGATAACAAGGATGCTGAAGATGACAGCCAAGCAATCGTAAGGCATTTTCTCGATTGTTTAGAAGGTGAAGCGCAGCCATTAATGACCGTCGAAACCGCTGCAAAGCATATGCGCATCTTATTTAAAATTTTGTATGCATAACGATATTCACATTTGGGGATATGAGGAAGATGTTAAGAGTGAACTCAGAAAATCAGAAACGTTTCAATAGAATTAATGTATAATTGGCAAGCAGGAAGCCTGCCCGATTGAGTAATGGGCATAAATTTTGTTGTTATTGTGTGAAAAACCAGTTAAGTATATCGTTAGATAATCTGTATGGCAACGGATAAGATTGAAATAAGATATTCATTTCCTTGTCCGATCAATCATAATTTTTTAGGGTGATGATTGATAAACGTCGCTCTCATAATATTTGGCAAGTCAGCAAGGAGGTGTCAATCCAGAATCTTCCCCCAACAATTTTCCCTTTCAAATAATTTTCTAGGAGAATGCGTTATGAAAAAGATATTGTTAAGAGTATTTAGTTTATTGCTGTTGGCAAGTTTTATGGTATCTCCCGCGATAGCACAATCCGATGATACCGATCCACGGATTAAGGGTTTGGGAGATCCGGAAGCGATGCAGGCTAAGATCTTGGGCAGCACCCAGCGGGTGGATAGCTACATCATCCAGCTTGAAGATGCCTCGTTGATTACCTACCGCGGCGATTTACCGGGATTTCCGGCAACAAGCCCGGCGGTTACGGATGGTGAAGTGGATGTTAAGAGCGATGCAAGCATTAATTATCTAAAGTACCTTAAAGAAAAACAGGATGCTTTTATTGCTTTAGCAGAGACCGTTGTGAGCCGCAGCCTTGAAATCACCCATCGTTATGATGTGGTGTTGAACGGCTTTAACGCCAAGATGTCTGCCGAAGAAGCAGCAAGGCTGGCTGGCCTCGATGGTGTGCGAGCGGTTTACGCCAATGAAATCTGGGAGCTTTCAACAGATGTCAGCCCAGAGTTCATCGGTGCAACATCACTCTGGGAGGATACAGAAAGCACGCCCAGCACGTTGGCAACCCAAGGTGAAGGTATGCTGGTGGGCATCCTTGATACCGGCATCAATATGGATCATCCTTCTTTTGCGGATGTCGGTGATGACGGATATGATCACACCAACCCATTTGGCGAGGAAGTCTATAAAGGATTGTGCGCAACCGATCCAACAAACTTTATCTGTAATGACAAGTTGGTGGGTGTCTACGCTTATACACAGTCTGATGAAGCATTGTATGGTGAAGATGCCCATGCCCATGGTTCGCATACAGCCTCCACGGCTGCCGGTAATGTATTAATTGATGCGGATTTCAATGGTATGCCTGTGACCATTTCGGGTATGGCGCCGCACGCCAATATTATTGCATATGATGTGTGCCATATGGATGGCTGCCCGAATGCTTATTCGGTGGCTGCCGTTGAACAGGCAGTCCTGGACGGCGTGGATGTTTTGAACTATTCTATTGGCCCCAGCAGCCCGGTTAACCCTTATGACAATGCGGTTGAAATGGCGATGCTCGAGGCCATTGACGCGGGTATTCTGACTTCAACCTCAGCCGGCAATGACGGGCCAGACCCCAGTACGGTTTACAAAGCCCCTGCTTGGAACCTGAATGTGGCGAACGTGACCCATGGCCGCATTTTTGGCCATCCGGTTTCTGTTAAAGAGCCCGGTGGACCTCTCTCGTTATACTCGGCAGTTGCCCTGCCGGGTGTGGGACCAGATTTTACAACCGATGTGGTCAATCAACCGATCCGCTGGGCGGGTGGTGACGACCCTGCCAATTTCAATGGTTGTGCAGCATTCAGTACCAATTACTTTGCCGGCGCAATTGCCTTGATCTCTCGCGGTAGTTGTGACTTTGCAGTCAAAGTCAACAATGCGGCAAACGCTGGCGCAGTGGGTGTGCTGGTTTACAACAACGCTGGCGGTCCGCCGATTGTGATGGGCGGCCTTGAATTAACAACCATTCCATCTGCCATGCTTGATAAAGAGGATGGCGAAGCGATTGTGGCTTTGATGTCTGGCTCTTTATTAACCACAATTGATAATGATACTGTGCGTGCGGTAAAAGCAATTTGGGGTGATGTGGTGGCCCGTGGTAGTTCACGCGGCCCTTATGAACTCTTAGATATCCTAACGCCTGATGTTGGCGCCCCTGGCACGAACGTTCTGGCAGCCTATAACACACCTGGTGCTGAAGCGCCTTTCGGTGGCGTTGGTACGGATGAAGAGATTAATTTGATGTCCGGCACCTCCATGGCAAGCCCGCATGGTGCCGGCTCAGCACTGCTGCTGATGGACCTCTTCCCGGATTGGACACCGATGGAGATCAAGTCGGCGATCATGATGTCGGCTTATAATGACACAGCACTTAAAGATGACGGCGTTACGCCTGCTGACCCGTTCGATATCGGCAATGGTCGGATTGATCTGACCAAAGCCGCACTGATTGGCTTGGTGATGGATGAAACCTCCACGAACTTTGAAAATGCCAACCCTGCCGAAGGCGGCGATGTCAAAGACTTGAACATCCCCTCCTATCAAAACCGACAGTGTGTGGGCGAATGTTCTTTCAGCCGTACGGTGAAAAACGTGGCGGATGCAGCAACGGATTATACGGTGACTGTCGATGCGCCAACTGGTGTCGTAATTCTGCCGACCCCTGCCAGCTTTACATTAGACCCCGGTGCGACTCAGACCATTCAATTTGATATTGATGTAACAGGGGCTGAAATTGGCACATGGCAATTTGCTTATGTCAATTTTGAGACCACGAACGCCTTCACCACGTTTGAACCGATCACGAATGCACGTTTCCCGCTGGCTGTTCTACCGGACGCTGGCAATATGCCTTCGCTGGTTGAAAAAGAAGTCTATCGGGATGCAGGCGGTGTGGTTTTGGAAGACCTTTATTCCATTGAGATCACAGAGTTGACGGTGGAGACCGCTGGCCTGACTGAAGCGGAGTTGTTTGAGTTTGAATTGGCTGGTGACCCCGATAATTCAAGCCCGTTTGATAATCTGGATGATGTTTGGTACACCACATTTACCATTCCTGCTAACACAAAACGGGTCGTGATGGAAATTTTGGAGACAACAGCCAGCGACCTTGACCTGTGGTTTGGAACAGGCACAACCCCTTCGGATGCAACGTTAAAGGATTGGTCTGCAACCGGTGAAACGCTGGAATACATCAGCTGGGTGGACCCGACTCCGGATGACTACTGGGTGCTGGTGCAGAACTGGGGAGGTGATACTAATCCCGATGATGTTGCCCTGGCGCTCGGTTTGGTGCCTGATGCAGGTCCGAAAAAGTTTGATGTGACAGGGCCAACAAGCGTTCCACCTTTAGAGTTGTTCGACCTTGAACTTACCTGGGACATCGCTGAGATGGAACCCCTTTCGGCATGGTACGGCTGGTTCAGCGTGGGCTCTGATGCGCTCAATCCGGGTAATATCGGCGAGACAGAACTGAATGTTTACCGCCCATATGATGATGTAACCAAAGCGGTCAGTATGGACCAGACCGAGAACGAGGATGTGGTGACCTATACTATCACCATTGCGCCGAACCGGACGGATTCTGATCTCTACTATACGCTTGAGGATGTTTTACCCGATGGCGTGACTTATGTGCCGGGCAGCCTTGAAACGGTTGGTTCCACAGTCATGGCAACATACGATGGTTTGGCGAATGCCATCCTTTGGGAAGGCACGGTGCCGAAAGTAGTTTACACCTATATCCCATCCACGCCCGAGACGAACCCATATTATTGTGACACACCCTTTGGCGGTGGGTTCCTGGATCTGAAATTACTGGGCGTTATGCCTTTGGCTGGACTTGCGGGAGATTCGATATATTGGAACTTCACAACCCTCGGTGCAGGACAGGAGTTTTATGGTAAGAAAATTTCTGGTACGCCAACCTTTACCAGCGACGGCTACTTCTATATGGGGCCGCTGGCTGAATGGTGGATGTGGACTCCACAACAGTTCCCGGACCCAGCTGTGCCCAATAACATCGTGGCACCATGGATGTATGACATGGAGATCTTCTATGAAGCCGGCGTGAAAGGTGTTGAAGGGGCTTCCTGGGGCGGTGGATTGCTTTGGGCAGTCCAATTTGATGATGTCATTGAGTGGGATTACCCGGATGCCGTGATGGATTACCAAATTTGGTCATGGCGCGATCTTGACCCGGCTGAGGGTTGGCCGGATATGGTGATCGCCTTTGATAACGTCAGTGATGCCTGGATGCCCTGGGGCTCGATCGGGATGGAAAATGAAGACGGTACCGTTGGTACGGATTTCGCATTCCTGAATTATATCCCATCCTCAGGCGATATCATCTGCTTTGACTACGCAGAAACAAACGCGAATCCGGTTGTAATCACGTTTGACGCGGTGGTGGAAACCACTGAAGAAAAACTGATCATCAACACGGTTGACCACCTGGCGGATGGATTTGGGATGCTGGAAGAACAGGCATCAGCCGAATTCACCAATACGCCTCAGATCAAACCGATTGCGGATCCGCAGGACCTGACCACGGAAGAAGAAACACCCCTGGATATTACCCTGACAGGCTCATGGCTGGAACCCGGCCCAGAAACCTGGGAGATAGTCACCGAGCCGATGCACGGTACCCTGACTGGCACGGCGCCGAACTTGGTTTACACACCCGATGATGATTTCTATGGGGATGATTCCTTCACCTTCTTCGTCAATGACGGGATTGAGGATTCGGACCCGGCGACGATCACAATAGAAGTGACCAACATCAACGATCCGACGCTGGCAGAGGACGACTTCTATACGATTGATTTAAATACCGTCCTTGACATTGCAGCACCGGGCGTGATGGCGAACGATATGGATGCCGACCCAACTGATGACGTGTTTGTTGAGCTGAGCGAAGGCCCGATGCACGGCGATCTGATTTTCAATGCCGATGGCTCCTTCACTTATACTCCGGATGCGGACTTCTCTGGCAGTGACAGCTTTACATACGTCTTGCTGGGGATCCCGGAACGGTCAGAATTCTCAGATGTGGCGACAGTGCACATTACCGTCACACCTGCCATGAGGTTATATTTACCAATATTTGGCCATTAGGACACTGACGTAAGGTTGAAATTAGAGGCTGCCAATTTTTGGCAGCCTCTTTTTATTATTTCATGCTTAGATTGTACGATTTATCGGTTTTGATTGCATTTTGCAATATAATTAATGAAGTTAACCCACGAAATTTTTATTACCTAGTTCGTTAAGGAAAACCAATGAGCATCCAGATTATTACCGACAGTACCAGCGATATCCCCCCTGCATTATTAAAGAACCTGCCAATCAAAGTGATTCCGCTGTATATCACATTAAATGGGCAGAGCTACCAGGATAATATTGATCTAACGCGAGAAACTTTTTATACGCAATTGCCGGAATCTGATCCCTACCCGACCACAGCGACACCATCACCAGCGCAATTTAGAGAAGCTTTTGAAAAAGCCGCCGATGAAGGCGCCACTGCCATTTTTTCGATTCACATCTCAAAGACTCTTTCTGCGACTTTTAATTCTGCGCAATCCGCAGCCAGTGAGTTTACCCGGGTGCCGATCCATGTGATCGATTCGGGCAACCTCTCGATGGCAGAAGGTTTGGTGGTGATTGTAGCAGCACAAGCAGCCAACGAGGGCAAGTCTGAAGCAGAAATTCTGGCATTGATTGAAGACACCATCCCGCGTACACACGCCTATGCAAAATTAGATACGATAGATTATCTATTAAAGGGCGGACGGATGAGCTCCATTCAACACAGCATTGTCAGCATTTTAGGCATCAAACCCATTTTGAAGATGAACAATCATGTTTCTAAAATGGAAATTGCCCGGACCAAGAGCAAAGCTTTTCAAAAAGTTGTCCATTCTGCGGTCGAAGCCATCCCTTGTGCGGAACTATTCGGGATTACCCATGCGAATGTGCCCGAGCAGGTTGAGGAGCTGATTCGATTACTCAAAGAACAATTCCCGGACATGCCTGAACCACTGGTTTCAGAGGTAACCCCTGCATTAGGGGTGCATGTAGGGCCTGGGGCGCTGTGCATTAATTGGATCGAGAGCTGTGAACATTTCAGGGCGCAACAGACGAAAAGTGTCTGGCAGTGGCTTTCGGATAAAATTTAGTCTGCTGCTAATGGTGAATGGTCAACAGCATTGATGTATAATGATTATTTTCAACATTAGAAATCTATTTTGATTTAGTTGAGGAGACATATGAAAGTTGCGAAAGTAGTTGCCTGGTTAGGGTTATTGGCGATGACGGCGGTGTTGCTGAATGGGTTCATCCGAGGTGATTTTGCCAAAGACGGCGGTGAGTTATTGGCAAATCCATGGGGCATTGTTTCTTTAGTTGACCTGTATGTTGGGTTTGCATTATTTTCTTTGTGGATTGGGTTTCGAGAGAAATATGTGCTGCTGGCTGTCTTTTGGATCGTATTGATGATGGTGTTGGGCTTCTTTACCGCCAGCCTTTACGTTCTGCTGGCACTTTACCAATCAAAGGGTGATTGGCTGGCGTTTTTCTTTGGCGGGCGTAAGGACAAAGTTCTTACACCTGAAGCCTGATACAGCTTTTTGATTGAAGCGATTATGAAGGAGATCAAATGGATAAGGTTTGGCTGGTTTTAAAGATCATCGCTGCAGTTGGTACGGTATTAACAGGTTTGCTGGCGTTGATCAGACCGAAATCAACTTATGGGTTCACAGGATTAAAGGCTGAAGGCGGCCGTGGTATTACGGAAATCAGGGCGATTTTAGGCGGACTATTCATTGCGCTGGGCGGTGTTGTTTTGTATTATCGTTCGCCCCAAACCTTTATGATGCTGGGGGTTTCATACCTGGTGATTGCAGCCGTCAGAGCCATTTCGATGTTCGTGGATCGTTCTGTTGTTTCATCTAATATCATCAGCCTGGTCGTGGAAATCGTCTTCGGGGTGATCCTTGTCATCCCGGTCTGACCTTTCGTGATCACACTCTGAAAGCGGCATTCAATGAAAATCAATTTTCAGGAGATTTGGGAAGAACTTAAATCGGTGCTCAAAGGCAAAACCTTTGATGCCTTGTTGCCGCCATTGATATTCGTGGTCATCAACGCCATTTGGGGGCTGGTTCCTGCGGTGATTGCTGCCTTTAGCCTGGGATTGATTTTAGGCCTCAACCGGTTGATACGAAAACAACCGTGGCAGTATGCTTTAGGCGGGTTGTTGGGCGTGGGGCTGGCAGCCGGTTTGGCGTTGTTGACGCGGAATGCCTCATCTTATTTCATCCCAGCCATGATCAGCAGTGGTATTCTGGTGATCGCTGCGGTGACCACGAACTTGATCGGGAAGCCATTGGCGGCCTGGGCGAGCCATCTGTCACGCGGTTGGCCTTTAGAATGGTTCTGGCGGAAGGACGTTAAACCTGCCTATCGGGATGTAACTTGGTTTTGGTCGGCATTTTTTACTCTTCGCTTGGCGATCCAGATTTATTTGTATTTAGAAAATGATACAGGTACGCTTGGCTGGGTGAACACGCTGCTCGGTTGGCCGGTCACGATTGCCATATTAGTCCTCAGTTATATTTACGGCATCTGGCGCTTACGCCGCTTAGGCGGGCCGGGTGTTGAGGAATTTGAAGCAAAGAAAGAGCCGCCCTGGCAAGGCCAAACAAGAGGATTTTAAAAAATACCCCGGTTCCGTGAATGGGAACCGGGGTTTTTATTTCGGTAAATATGATGATTAGGGGAAGATCAAATCTGCAATCAGGATGTAGCCGATGACCGTGCGCTGCTCGCCTTTGTATTCAATCAGGACACATTCCCGGCCCAGTTCATCGAAAACGCGATCCGGCAGGGCGATCAAGGTTACCTCTTCGCCTTCAGCGATCCTTCCAACCTGGTTGGTGGTTTCGTAACAACCACTGTAGGCCCACAGGTTACGTGCCACCGTGCCCACAATAATAGGCGTGGGTGTGGGTGAAAAATCTGGTGTGGGCGACATTTCAGGCGTTGGTGAAGGCGTATTGGTCGCGGTCGGTGTGATGGTGGGTGTGCCGGTTGCTGTGGCAGTAGGGGTGGCTGTTGGCAGGTTGGCAAGCTGTCTTTGGCGCACCAGGCTGGCAATGCCGCGCCCGCCAAACCACAAAATAATTATCAGCAAAATGCCAGCAATGATACCGCCACCATACAGGGTGACGGGGTACCAGCGCAACCGCTTTTTTAATGCGATCACTTCAGGGTCATTCGGGAAACGGGTACGCACTGCTTTGCTGATGCGGTGAGCGTTACGCGGGAAGAAACGGTTTTCTTCATTCACGGTTTGGTTAGCCCGTTTAAGGCTGTCCTCCAGGTCAATGACTTGCTGGTGTGAGTCCTGGATCTCGGATCCCAGAGATTGCGCTTGCGGTATTTCAGGCTGCAGGGTCTGCAGCGTGGTTAGCGACTCCTCTGCGGATGTATAAGCCTCCTTTGCCGATTTGAGGGTCGCAGCAGAGTCACCCTGGCGTTTGAGGCGCTGGATCTTATCCACTAGCGTGCTGGCAACTGTAGGGAGAACGATCTCCATCCGGTTGCGCAGACGTGATATTTGTGAAATCTCGCCATACTTAATCGAAAGGGAATCAAGACGCGTACGGGCATCCGCCAATTTTTCAGGGGGAATATTGCCGCTGAGATTGACTACATCGGCAATTTCATTTAACGCGGCAAGGTCGTCGCGGATTTCATTGGCTTTATCGACATATTCAGGTAAGGCGACGGCACTGGCTGCCGTCTGCACTTTAGCCAAGCCGCCCTGCAAATCGCCCTGCTTGAGCATTTCAAGCCCTTCATTGTAAACATCATTTGCGAGCATCTGGTTTTCAAGATCCTGGCGTAGTTCTTCACCTTCACGCCAGCGGTTGACGCCTGCTTCCTTCAGGCTGGCAAAGGCATCATCCAGGTAATCGAGGGCAGTTTGATAGCGAAAAACACGGGCAGCGGATTGGGCTTTGCCGTAAGCTTTGCCGGCCTCTGGCGGGAGGGCTACGGATGGAATGTTGCCGGTACGCAGGAATTCTTCTGCTTCATCATGGTGTTCTTGCGCACGGGACCAGCCCGGTTCTAATTGCAGGACTTTTTCAAATAGTGGAATGGCTTTTTGGTAATTCCCGGCGTAGAAAGCTTCTTCTGCACTGTCCATCAGGCTTTCAGCTTCAGGGCCATGGCTGGAACTCAGGAATTTGCGTAGCGGGTCGTAAACATCATCTTCATCTAGTTGTGGTGAAACACTCACCGTTTCAGCCTGTGATGGAGATACACTCTCAGCTTCAGGTATCTGTTCGTTAACTGATTGTGCCCGTTGAACATCTGCCATCCTGCGGGAACGTTCGCGGCGTATTTCCCGCAACAAGCGGTTGGCATGTTCCAGTTCGGTAAAGTGAATGTCCTCAGAGATTCTTTCGGTTGCGATGGCTTCAAGATAAGCGCTCAGTGCATTTTCAACCTCGACCAAGTCCTGGTCAGCCGGTTGGGTTTGTTTGAGAATGTCTTGAGCTCTGCGAATGAGTTCGATTAACATTGCATTCCTTTCATCAACGGACCGGTTATACCTGGGATTTCCGTTTTTCATATAGCGATTGCAGGTCCTGGGCTAAGTCTGCTGCCGTTTTGTATTGCCCTTGGAGCGCATTGGTGAGGACGTCCATCTCATCTTGCGTGAGACGTTTTTGGTCATCATAGGTCCAGATGGGCTCATAGCTCTCAGGCGCATTTTGAATTTCTTCAGGTCGATTAGGGCCGACTTTGACGGAACCTGGCGCTTGGCGGCCAGCCATTAAGTGATGCAACGCTCGAGCTGCAAATTGCAGCAGGTCAAATTGAAACACTTCTTCCGAATTACCATTTGTGACGAATCGTCCAATGTTCCAGTCCAGAACAAAAACTTGTTCATGGGGCTGGTTCCAGTAGTAATGCAAGACTTTGTGGTCGAGGTAGACAATCCCTTTATCATGGGCGGCTTGCAAAATGTGGCATATCTGGACGGCAGCTTGCAGGGCATCGCTCATAGAGAAACTGCGGTGGTATTCACCGCGAGTGTAACCTGAGTCGCAGCGCAGATAAAGATTATCCTCCCAGCGGCAGGGTAAAACCATAAAGGCTAACCATCCTTCAGCGGTTTGGCTTTTGAGTTGAGAAAGAAAATCCTGTGTTTCATCTGTTGAATAGAGCTCTGCTTCACCGGATAGACGTAAGGCAGAAGACCTTTCGACCAGTGATGTTGACAGGGGGGCAATTTCATCCGGCCATTCACCCTCTGCAACCTTGATAAACCCCGTGGCTAACAGGGGGGTGATTCCGGGCACGTCTTGCATAGCATCGAGGATGCGCACTTCGTTTTCAAAGAGCGGCAGGGCATACTCGATCTTATCTGGCCGCATAACTTTTATTGCCGGGTAATTGTCATACTCACCGGTCAAAGGGGGGTAATCCAGCCGAAAGACCCTTGCAGAAGATCCGACCGCTTCAGGTACGGCAAAATCACGTAGACCTGCAGAAAGCCAGGTATCTAAGGGTTCAGTTAGTTTCATTCTTTTGTTTGGTCCAAAAGATAGTTTTTCCATATTATTTGTTCCAATTCTAATCAATAGGATAGCGGTGGTTCAAACACCGCTTGCAATAACCACCGATATAACGGATGATTATCAGATAAGGATAATACCCGTTCTTGGCGTGCTTTTGTAGATTCTGTTGCGCGTATGTTCTCAAGCGCTTCTTGCCATTTGGGGATACGATGGTCATCCGTATCTGGTATAAGTTGACCTTCGATGACACTGAGGTGGTTGAGCAGGGTTTGCATGGTCCTGATCTGCAGATCAAAAGGTTGTTCGTTTGCATTCTCAAGCTTGGCGAAAGAAAGCTTAGCCTGACGGCTATGCTCTGCCAGCCGGAGAAACACATTGGCGACGAGCCTGATCTCCTCAAGCTGGCTATGGTAAAGCAAATATGCAACACGATCATCTGAGTGTTCATAAGATGTACGCCACTCCAGAAAAGTACTGTGGATGAGAGAGGCGGTTGTATCAAGGTCTTCTAAGATTTGTGAATGAAAGCCGGTTTGTTCGATCTTGTGCCAGGTTTGTCTGATTACTGTGATGCTACTGGCGATCAAAGTGATTGCTTCAGAGTCTTGATTTGGTATGCCTTGCTCTTGATAAGGCAAAAGCTGGGCAAATGCTTTCAGTGCGGGTAGGATTATCGTTTGCCAATGCGCAGTCTGTTGTTCCATATGGTTGAGGATTTGCCAATTTGGTGTGCGTGGGTTTTTCAGGATGGCGAGAGCTTTGGAAATCGCTGAATTTCCGATTTGTATTCGCCAGTCAAAACCTGTCTGCAAGGCATCAGCGCATGGTTTGAGGGTATCGTTCGGGGGTTTCTGATCAATAAGCCCAAAGTCATTTTGGTCAAGGTTTAGTGAGAGCAACTGGTGAAAACCAGTTATGAGGTTTTTACAATAAGGGAAAAACTGAGGTGTTTTTTCTCTGACCAAATTCAGACCGGCATCCGGGTCCACCCATGATTGCAGATGCTGCGTAAAATGCGAAAGGGCTTTTTCGAGTTCATTATTATCCAGTGCAGGAGCAGGTTGAACAGCTGATGGCAAGTCTTTATATTGCGATAACCACGGACACCATTTGTCGAAGTCATCCCTGAAATTTGAGATCGGCGCGCCGTGAAGAAAGTTATCGAGGGATGTTTCCAGCGATTTAAGCCATGGCGGTGTGCCGAGCAGGGCGGAAATGTCTGGCTTGCTCTCGAACAAGTCCTGTAAGAAAACATCAGTTCTTTCGTCCCCGAAAGGGCCTTCTTCAAGGGCTTGGAGCCAACCCCTGAAATCATTCAGCGCGCCCGCGACCCGCAAGATTCCCCAGCGATCCGGGTCCCAGGTGATGATTTTTCGCAGGGCTTCCGGCAGAGCATCCCACTGCGCGTTGTGCCAGGCAGTGAATAGTGTGCGAATCGCGTCTTCCCCCAGGGCATGGCTGATCTTTAAATCCCTTCTGATGGATGGTGGGAGGTGTGGGATGGCCTCCATCAGATCGAAGACTTCAAAATCAAAGGGGCTTGCTTCAAGATTTGTGCCTTTTGTGCGCCAATTCTGGCAGATAGTATCGAGCATTTGGGTTTGTGCCGCCAATTCGGACCCCTGGGATTTTACCCAAGTATGCAGGGTTCGCGAGATCTGCAATGGCGGCGGTGATGGATTGCCGAGGGCTTGTTGGCGCAGAACAGGCATGATTTTTGTCCACCAGCCCGGGCTGGAGCTTTCGTGCGCGATCAGGATCAGCGACCAAAGGGCATGCGACCAGTTTTCGCTAAAGGTGTGTCTGACCAGGGACTCGAGGGCATGGTGCGTGAGGATTTCCGGCACTCGGAAGTATTCACGGGTTAGATGCCATGGCAAGCTCAGATTTTCACCAAACAGGTCAAATGTAAGCGACAATGCGCGCACTGCGTTTTTTGCTGCTTTGTGTGAAAGTGCTGAGCGGATCAGCGTTTCAGCATAATCTAAAACCTGTTCCTGATACCATGGCGCACCGATTTGCTCAAGGCGCTGCTGGAATTGCTTGATGGTTTCTAATCCCATCAGTGAGGGATTTTCCTTGAGTCCATACCGAATCAGTGATTGATATTCCATGACATTAAGTGCCATGACCTGCTGTTGATAAGCGATGCGCCTGGCAAGCACAGAAATCTGAACAGGATCCAATGCTTTGCCTTCAAATTCATCCCAACCCAGGTCGGCATAAAGTTCCGGCGCGTTGTGCTGCAGGAACCCGCCAAGCGTATCGACCATTTGCTGGTAATCCTCCCAGCGCGGAGGTGTGCGCTGCCTGCTGTCCCCTTCCCGATCGAGGAAGAGCGCATTGCCCCAGTCGATCACGGATACACCTCCGGTGGCGTTGTGCCAATAGATATGGTCGAGTTTGACGTCGTTCCACAACACGCCGGCACGATGTGCGCGTGAAAATAAATCGAATAAGGCATCCAACACGGTGATGATAACACGACGGGGGAAGGGCTTGTCCTGCATGCGGTAGTCTGCAAGCATGTCAGCCAGGTTCTCACCCTGCGCGGTTTCGCTGACAATGAAATAGTTAGCAGTGCCGCGGGTAAACGTTGGTGCCTCATCCAAAAGGCGGGGTGGGTGGGCTTTGCCGGTTGGCAGCCCGTCCAGGCGCGTCAGGGCAAGGCATTCCTGGGCGATCTGCCCGGCTTGCCGCTGGATCGTTCCGCCAGTGGCAATTTTGGCAGGTTTTTTCATCATCCCGGTCAGATCGGGCTGTTCAAGGCAAACAACGGCAAATACCTCACCGGCATCACCGCTGCCAATCGGTGAGTCGCTGAGCCGCCAGGTGTATTCTTTTCCCTTTAATGAACGTGCCAAAATCCCTCCACGGGTGGATTGTCAATAATGGTTAAATTCTACCAATGATGAAAAGAATAATGAAGGTGTTTTTGTAGATAAATTTATTTATATAGTAAAAAGGCGTGAGGTAAACGTAATTAAATGAAATTAATCGCGGTATTCGCTAAGGAGAGAAAATGGTTGGAAGGTGGTCAGGCAGATGTAATTCAAGTAAAGACATCATGATTTGGCTGATGGTTTGGGCTAATAAAGCAGCAATTTATGAAAAATACTGCAGCGCTTTGCGCAAGCGGGCTTCAGAATCATCACCTGCGTTTTTACCAATTGATTGCAGTGCGGCCTGTGCTTCGACAATTGAATAACCGAGTGTGGTCAGAGCTTCCATCACTTCGGTGTCAATGTCATCCATTTTTGCGGCTGCTTCTAAGGGCTCAAGCGATTGGATCTTGCCTTTTAATTCCAGGATCATCTTTTGGGCTGTTTTATTGCCAATCCCCGGAACGCGGGAAAAGATTTCAGGCTGGTCGCCCGTCACTGCCCGGCGAATTGATTCTGGTGAGAGGGTGGAGAGGGTTGCCAGGCCAGTTCTCGGTCCCACACCAGCCACGCTGATCAGATGAATGAAGAGATTACGCTCCTCCATAGTTTCAAACCCATACAGTGAAAGGTTATCTTCGCGCACGACCAGATAGGTGTAAAAAGCCTTTTTCTGTCCCGGGTGGCATGCCTGGCAGGTTTCGCTGGTAAGATTGATTTGAAATCCCACGCCGCCAACATCGATGATCGCCTGGTCTTCAAATACATGGCTGATTTCACCTGTTATTGTGGATATCATCTGGTCACTCTTTTCTACGGTTTTGGTTATAGATCTCATAAAGCATGACTGCGGTGGCGACTGCCAGGTTTAACGAGTCGCTACGACCTGTCATAGGGATGGCCACGATCTGGTCGCAGGCTTCAGTCATTTCTGCGGATAGCCCATGTCTTTCGCTGCCCATTAATAAGATTAACGGGCGTGTGTAATCCACTGATTGATAATCTCTCGCTGCACTATCGGAGGTGCCTATAAGAGTGAGATGATTGGCGTGACGCCAGGTATTGAAAGCGTCCCAATCAGCCTGTGCTAAGGATAAGGAGAATATCGCGCCCATGCTGGCTTTTACAGCAGTCGGGTCATGGGGATCGGTTGAATTTCCGAGAAGGATGATCCCCCGGCTGCCGACGCCATCGGCAGTGCGCATGATGGTGCCCAGGTTGCCCGGGTCGGCAACGGCGTCTAACGCGACCCACAAATCTTGTGCGCCAATAATGATCGATCCCAGGTCTTGCCAGTTTTGGCTGATGACTGCGCCGATCCCTTGAGGACCCTGTTTGTGGGCGATTTTCTCATAAATCTCTGCGCTGACTTCGATTTTTTCGATCCCGCTGAGATTTGGATGGTTGAGCAGGGACTGCCCAAATTCGCTGACGAGTAACTCCGGGGCGATCACCAATTGCTCGATGGGTGCACCTGTCTGGACAGCCTCTCCCACCGTCCGGAGACCTTCTACAAAATAAACACCAGCCTCTTGCCGGTATTTTTTCTGTTCAAGCTTCCGGATAAATTTTACTTTCGGGTTGGAGAAACTGGTGATGATCATGAGTTTTGCGCTTGTGACACGAGCGAGTTAAAGGATTGGTGGTGGATGTGGCAGATGGCAACCGCCAGTGCGTCAGCTGCGTCATCAGGCTTAGGGATTTTATCAAGGTGCAGCAGGGTTTGAACCATCAGCTGAACTTGTTTTTTCCCGGCATTGCCATAGCCGCTCACCGTTTGTTTGACCTCGTTGGGGGTGTATTCATGCACTGGCAGATGTGCTTGCGCTAAGGCAAGCATCGCCACACCCCGCGCCTGACCTACAGCGATTGCGGTTTTTACATTCTTCTGGAAGAATAATTTTTCCACTGCGCTGGTTTCTGGGTTATGGCGAGAGATCAAGCCCGTTAATGCCGCATAAAGAACATTCAGACGTTCTGCGTCTGACAACCCCGTTTTGGTGGTGATCACGCCAAAATCGATGCACTCATAATCGGTACGGTTATGGGATTCGATCAATCCATAACCTGTGATGGCGATCCCAGGGTCTATGCCCAAAACAAGCATTTTTTCTAGCTGTTTTCCATGGCCTGGACGGCTTCTTCAGTGATGTCTAAATTGGAAAAGATGTTTTGAACATCATCCAGCTCTTCCAGCGTCTCAATCGCTTTCATGACTTTGACGGTTTTTTCGACATCCAGCGAGAGCTCTTGTTTTGGTAAGAATCGAATACCCGAGTCCTCTGGTTTGATGTGTGCTTTGGAAAGCGCATCAGCGATGGTTTTAAAGCTGTTCGGTTTACCAAAAATTTCGATCAAATCATCTTCCATCTGGATATCATCCGCGCCTCCCTCAAGGGCGATTTCGAACACTGTATCAAAATCATTGCCGTCGGCAGGAATCGCAAAATATGCCATCCGATCAAATTGCCAGCTGACGGAGCCGGGATCACCCATTCCACCGCCTGCTTTTGAGAGGATGTGCCTGAGTTCTGCGACTGTGCGATTGCGGTTTTCGGTGACGCATTCGATCATCAGTGCCACGCCGCTTGTTGCGTAGCCTTCGTACAAAATCTCTTCAAAATCGGCGCCTTCTTTATCTTCACCGGTGCCGCGTTTGATAGCTCGATCGATGCTATCTTTGGGCATGTTGGCTGCTTTGGCTTTGTCAATCGCCAGCCCGAGACGAACGTTAAGGTCCGGGTCGCCACCGCCTTCACGAGCTGCAATCACAATTTCGCGTGCCAGCCGGGTGAAGATCTTTCCTTTTTTAGCATCTGCAGCGCCTTTTTTACGTTTAATGGTTGCCCAATGTGAATGTCCTGACATATAAATCTCCTTGTCCATCAGGTTTTAGTATTACCTGTAATCGTGTATGGATTATACCATTTTAGTGGTGGTTTCAGTGTAATTGTTTACCCTTAATCGAAATAAAAGGGAAGTTTTTAATCTTTATTGAATCGTCATTTCATTACAGATCATCATTTTGAGCGAGTTTCCGCACCAGCCGATTCATCCGATGATTGAAGCTCTCCTGCCAGCGATGATATTCATAGGCTGGCAGATGCTGGGAAATCAGGACGTCGAGAGCTTTTTGTGTCCATAGTTGCGCGGCTGCCAGGTCTTTATCTCGATGTTCATAATATTTTGCCAGTTCTTCGAAGGCATACAGCGCATGATTCTCTGCAGCGTTCTCCCACAGGGCTATCGCCGATTCCCAGTCCGATTTTCTTTTTAGGAGAAAGGAATACCTTTCCAGCGTATCCCAGTAAAGATCTTCGCGCAGGTCTTGTTCAAGCGCTTTTTGGTAGAGGTCTTCTGCCTGTGGGATGTCATCCATTGATTCGAAAAAACGGGCTAATGCGACCACATCTTCGCCATATTGGATGCTGTCTGAATTCGGATCGTGCAGCAAGTAAGCCATGTGGCTGAAAAGACCTGCCAAGCTGAGGATGTCAATGGCATTGTGGTAAAAAATACCCCCCAGCGGACGGGCATCCTGGGTTTTCAGGTATTCGAAATACATCTCAGGGATCAGATAGCCCGGAACCTCTTCATTTCCCCGCTGGACGCCGAGGATCTGGTTTTCTACATTCCCTAAGGTCCGGCTCTCAAGCCTGATCCGCCACAAGCGACGGGCAAGCGGCAGCAGGTCGAAGTGGTCAATATCGGTAAAAGGGCTGGTCATCCCCATCAGTGTGTAGCGTGTGTTAAGCAGCGGGATATCGAAGGATTTACCATTGTAAGTAACAACCGCCTTCATCCCATCCATAAACTCGGTCAGGCCTGCTAAGAGAGCTGGTTCTTCACCCGGATGGCGCATGAAGAACTGCGCCAGATGAAAGCCATCGTCCGTGAACCTGCCTAATCCAATCTCAAAGGCATAGGTGCCCGTTCCGCCGGCTAACCCGCTGGTTTCTGTATCCAGGAAGATGAAGTCCTTGAGGTCTGACCGTGAAAGCGCGTTGGCATTTGCCCAACGGCAAAGGGTCGCAATGGGTTTGGATGGATAAAGCGGTTTGCTGCCATGAATGTGGTTGTTTGCATAAAATTCTTCGTGGCAGAATACCTGGCCATAGATCACATCCCAGAATTTTCCTTCAACGACTTTTTCGATGGGGTACCCTTTAGCGCCTCGTTTTTGCAGACGCTTATCTTTGCCCATCTGCACGCCGAGGGCTTTTAATTGTTCAGAAAGTGAATGCCAATCAGTCATAACCGATCAACGCCTTTAGTATCGCCAAGGTTTCTGATTTACCGCCAGAGCACTCTTCACCGATCGGGCCAACACAGGAGGGACAGCCGTCTTCGCATTCGCACTGTGCCACGGTTTCATAAGCTTGGAGTAAGAGCTTATCGTGTAATTCGTATAGGTTTTCAGAGAGTCCCAATCCGCCAGGGATATTGTCATACAAGACCACTGTTGGCTGACCATCCCCCAGGGTTGAGTTTGGATCGTAATGGACGTCAATGTCTTCCCCATCGCACATCAGCAGCAGGGGAGCAAGGCTGTGACAGACATAACTGAACCCTGCCATCCCGCTGCGAATACGCACGGAAGTCTCTGCCTGTCGGTGACAGGATGGACAGAGGGTGATCAGGTTCTGCAGTTGATTGGCGGCTTCACGAGTCTCAAAACTGCGGAAAGGTTTGATGTGATGGACGTGAAGCGGACGCCCTGAGCCAGATGCACCGCACACCTGGCAGCGATTACCATCTCGATTGAGAACCCTTTGACGTATTTTATCCCAATCCGGACCGTATTCATTAGGGCTGCCCTGCCACATCATCTGCTCTTTGAGTTTTGTGACCGTTGGATCGTCTAATGAAATCCAGTAACCGACGGTGTTCAGGTGTGTCGGTGGTAGGTCTACTTCTCCGCCGCCTAAAAACTCGTGTGTGAACCAGCGGATCTTGCGGTAGCTGACCACTTTGGAGGTGACCAATATATCCCCAAGCGTTTTAGTTGCCCCTGTGACCGCTTCCTGCTTGAGGAGTGTTTTTTCTTCGACCTGGGTTTCTTTATTAGCCTGGGTGTAATAATCAATGGCGACCTGGCGAAGGTATGCGGCACCTGCTTCAAGGTCTAGTTTATCGACCAGATAAGAGATTCCTTCGTGCAGGTAAACCGCCTCCGGGTGCACCATCCAATAAGCGCTGTTCAGGTCAACCTGGCCAATGGTTTCATTTTTATAAGTCCCTTTGACGATCAGGGTGACATTGTCAGGTGTGACATTCCTCAGCGATATGGCTGCCGCTGGGTACTGGTCCGCCATCCAAAAATAGCGATCACCCTGTTGATGTAATTCGCCATTTTGCGCCAGGAGGTCGAGAAATGCCCGTAATTGATCCGCTGGGATGGCGCCAAAACCCTCATTGGGCTGGAAGGGCAGTTCAAAGGCAGCGCTGCGGATATGCTGGAGGAGGATCAACAGGTTGTTGGGTGCGATCAGGGCGCGTTCGGGCGAACGATCAAAAAAATAATCCGGATGCTTTGCCAGGTATTGGTCCATGGCATTTGGCGCTGTGACCAGCACTGATAGGGAAGGCGTCAGCTTGCGGCCTGCCCGGCCGGCTTGCTGCCGGGTTGCGGCGATACTGCCCGGGTAGCCAATCAACACTGCTGCATCCATGCCGCCGATGTCAATGCCCAGTTCAAGGGCTGAAGTGGCGACCACACCTTTGACTTCGCCGCGCCTCAATCCTTCTTCGATAGCACGTCTTTCCTTGGGGAGATAGCCGCTGCGGTAACCGCGCACCTGGTTAGGGCTTTCGACCGATTCACGCTGCCGCAAATAGGTCAGCAAGAGTTCAATCGTGCGCCGGGTACGCCCGAACACGATTGTCTGGATATTTTCGTCGAGCAGTTCTCCCGCTAATTGCGTGCCTTCCAGAAGGGCGCTCTGACGGATGCCCAACTTCTTATCAACAAAGGGTGGGTTATAGATCAGAAAATGCTGCTCTCCGTGCGGGGAGCCGTCGTGTTCAATCACCTGCACCGGTTTTTCAATCAGGCGTTCTGCCAGTTCCTGTGGGTTGGCAATCGTTGCAGAGGTGAGAATGAATTGCGGTTGGCTGCCATAAAAACGCGTGATGCGCTTCAATCTGCGGATAACATTCGCCACATGAGAGCCGAACACCCCGCGGTAGGCATGCATTTCATCAATCACGACAAAGCGCAAAGCGGTGAAGAAGTCTTTCCACACTGTGTGATGGGGCAAGATGCCGGTGTGCAGCATGTCTGGATTGGTTAAGATAATCGAAGACTTTGTGCGCAGGTTGGCGCGCATGTGCTGGGGGGTATCGCCATCATAAATGTGGGCATGGTCGATGTCGGATCGTTCCAGAAAATCGAGTATCTCATGCAGGTTTGCCAGTTGATCCTGTGCCAAAGCCTTAGTTGGGAATAAATACAAGGCTTTTGTCTGTGGTTGTTTGATCAGGGTATCGATTACCGGAAGATTGTAGCACAAGGTCTTGCCGCTGGCAGTGCCTGAAACAACAGCAACATTATGCCCATCCCTGATTTTGTTGTAGGCAAGGGATTGATGAACATAAAGCGAATGAATACCCACCTGATCCAGTTGAATCGTTAAAAGGGGCGAGAGGTCGTCTGGAAAAGGAGCCGTCTCTGCGGGTTTGGGTGCCAGAACACGCCATTCAACGACGTTTTCGGCGATGGTTGGATGGCTCCGCCAGCGGCTCAGGATGGTTTTGACTTTATCACTCATAAAATTCTTCGAATATTTGTTTTATTAATCATAATCGTTTTCTGATACCGATGCAATATTTTTTAACATGACTAAGCATTGATTCATTCACATCCAGAATTGTTCTTGAGAAGAATAGCGGTTATACTTGGATTTATCAGGTCATTTTAATCGGTGGAGAGCATAAATGCAAAAGAAGGCATCAGGTAGACGATGGGTTTTTGCCTTGATCCTGTTCTTTTTCCTTGTATTCCACCAGCTCGACATCAACTTGCTGGATAGAATGGATTCTCAAATTCGAGAGACCTTAAGGGTCAGCAATATCTGGTTGGATCCATTCATTCCGCTGGGATTGGTGATCACAATCATCGCGTTTATTATATGGGGATTTTTGTACGATCGACAAAGCCGCCGTGTGTTGATCTCATTAGCCTCACTTTTGTGGGGGGTCTCTTCGTGGTTGATGGCGATATCACCAACATCGGGCACATTCATAGTCTCGAATGTTTTGGGCGGTGTAGACAATTCCAGTTATTCTGGGATTTATTCACTGGTTGGCGATCATTTTGGACCAAGAAATCGAGGGAAAATTCTGGGTTTTTTTCACTTAACCCAACCTTTGGCATTTTTAGTTTCCATTCTCATCTCAAATATCAATGATGGGAGGATCCTTTGGCGCTGGTTTTTTTTATTTTTTGGAGGGATTGGGATCCTATTTGTCTTTTTGATTTATTCTTGTATCAGGGATCCTAAAAGAGGGGCGAGTGAACCCGCGTTGGCGAAGATCAAGTTGATGGGGGTCTATCAACTTGACCGGGAGTTGGCTTTTGAAGAGATGAAGCGGCCGAGTTTGTTACTGATCTTTGCCATTGGATTATTTGGGATCATGCCCTGGTTTGTGCTGATATCTTACATATTTCCATTTCTCAGTGATATCTGTAAATGCCAGACCCCTGCCATTTTCATGGATCTTATTCCTGCCCTGATTGCCATTACGCTTGGTTATCCGCTGGGTGGTCTGTTTGGCGATATGATCTTCAGGTATAAACGAAGGGGACGAATCTGGATCAGTATGCTGGGGACAGTGATTCCCCCCCTGTGTCTTTATTATGCATTCCAAGGTGCAGGGCAACCTAACCTCCAATTTGGAGCGATGATCATCGGCATGAGTTTCTTTATGGCATTTGTTTGGCCGAATATGCTTGCGACAATCATGGATATCTCCTTGCCAGAAGTCAGGTCTACAGCGATTTCTGTGGTGTTGCTGCTGCAAGCCTTAGGCGCATTAATTGCACCTATGTTGGTTTCAAGGATCCAGGGTATCACGGGTCTGGGGAACGCGATTTTATTTGTATGTATTGGGGGATGGGGGATGTGTTTCTTAATGCACCTGGTATTGATGGTCACACTGCCAAAGGATATTGAGGCTCTGAGGCAGCATCTGGCTTACCGCAGCAAACTGGAGGCACGGTTAGAGCGGCAGCAAGGCACGACGACCCCAAGACAAGCCTAAAAAGTTCTGGATGTGACATATCAATTTTGGGATATTTTAATTATTACGATTTATTCTTCTGGGCGCGACGCACCATCCAATCCATGATCGGGTAGGTAAGATTGCCGAGTAAACCGACGAGCCGATAGAAAAGCTTGCCCTCAAAACCAGGCAGAATGACATATTTATTTTTCTTCAATCCGAAAAGAATTGAATCGGCAACTTGATCTGCCGTTAATGTTTTGGTGCTGCTTGCAATGGCTTTTGTTTCTTTCGGCTTGAGAGGCTCTTCAAATTCAAGCTGGGGGGTTTGGGTGTCTGGTGGGAAAACGATGGCGATTTTGATTCCGTGGGGTTTCATTTCTGCACGCAGCACGTCACTCAGCCCGCGTACTGCATATTTTGAAGCACTGTATCCCGAATAACCAAAGACGCCCACAAACCCGGCTTGAGAACAAATGTTGACAATTGTGCCTGAACCGCGTTCTATCATCATGGGAATCAGGCAATGGATTACATGCAGGGTACCAAAGTAGTTAACATCCATCAGCCAATGGAAGGTCTCAAGTTCAAGGTTTTGGAAGTAATCCGGGTAGGTGACGCCTGCGGAATTGATCACCAGGTCAGGAACCCCTCGTTTCTGGGTCCATTGTTTCAATGTTTGAGATAGGTCTTCATAATTTGTGACGTCACAGGAGAGCGCTTCAATGTGCTGCTTTTCACTGATGATATCGCGTGATATCTGTTGAATGCCTATTTTGAGTTTTTCTTGATCACGCGCCAGCAGGCAGACATCGTAGCCTTCTCGCGCTAGAGCTTTACCGAGCGCTAAGCCAATGCCGCTCGATCCACCGGTAATTAGTGCCAGTTGATGGTTTCCCATGTTAATGCGACCCGCAAGCGCTGCATGAGCCGCCGGAGCAGGAACTGCACCCGCCGCTGCTGGTGATTGGCCGTCCTGCGCTTGAGGCATTGAACAGGGAGATCTTGCGTATGACATGTGCCCCCTGGCAGTTTGTGCACACGAGGTTTTGGTCTGCATCCTGAAATTTTCGGATCAGCTCAAAATCCGTTTGGCAGTCCTGACAATGGTATTCGTAGATTGGCATATGAACCCTGCTTGATTGATAAATGAACACTAAGATTTTATTTTATCTTAAGCGATTTGTCTAATCATCTTTCTAAAAAGCGTACGGTTTACCGGATAATCTTGCTGATGGCATGAGCTGCCAATCCTGCAATCGGTGGGAAGATGAAGGTGATCGCGTAACGGGTGAAGGCCGCTTTGGGGCTGATCAGGGCAATTTCAACCGGCAGACGTGAGACAGACCATAAACTCCAGGCGCTGATAAACCCTACCATCGCACCGAGCCCTGCACCGGCTTGATAAAGCCCACCCGCAATGGGAAATACCGCATAAGGCGACCCCGGGATCAATCCGCCTGCAACACACCCAATTAAAATGCCCTTGATGCCAGCCTGGTTGCCGAGCCACCTGGCGATCATCTCTTTGGGGATCAACACCTGGACGAGACCAGCGATCAGGAAACCTGCCAAAAGCAGCGCAAGGTTGTTCCAGATGGTCGAACCTGCCAGCTTGACACCCTGGATTGCTATGGATTTATCACGCATAATGGCATAAACCAATAAGATCAGGCTGATGATGACAAGAACCCAAGTGGATAAGTCCATTTTTGTGCTCCTTTTTTGGTTTTTCATGCCGTAAACTGCTCCTAAAGCATATGAGAAACTATCAGTTTTCGTTTAGTGTTGATTTTACAAAATGAGCCCAGAATCTTGAAACGATAAGGTTTGGGCTCAAGGATGAAAGGCTTGCCTGTAAGGGTTATCTGATTACATTGGCGTTTGATACCTGTTGCGGATGGCAGGGATCAGGTATTCGTGAAAAGACCGTTTGCAATCATACTCCGGTGCCCAGTCCCAATCCTTTCGCGCAGCGGAATCATCCAGCTTTTCGGGCCAGGTGTCCACGATTTTCTGCCGGCATTCATCCACCGCAAAGTGGATTTTTGCCTTGGGAAAGGCTTCCAATACGATGTCAAAGATCTCCTGTGCGGACAGGCTGAAACTGGTAACGTTGTAAACGAATTGCGATAGACGGTTGCGGGGTGCTGCTTCCAATGAGATTAGTGCTTTGACGGCATCGGGCATGACCATGAACGGGATGGTTGTGGCTGGGCGGACAAAGCAGTTGTATTCTTCGCCCTGTGCAGCAGCATGGATCATTTCTGGTCCGTAATCGCTGGTGCCGCCTGAGGGGATGGTTTCCGAGCTGATTAACCCGGGGAACCGGATGGCTCTGAAGTCAACGGTTTCTGAGGTGCCGCAATCGGCGGATAATTGACGGTAGAAGGAACTGTAATAACGGCCGAGGTGTTCACAATATAGTTTGTTGCACCCATACATTGTTGTGGGGTAACCCCACTGATCCTCAGTGGCTGGACGAGCCTGCACTTTTTCATTTAACGAGGGAATGCCATACGCCGCAATTGAACTGGGATAGATGAATTTAACTGAGGTGCCCTGCCATTGTGATTGCTCGACAGCCAGTCTGAGCAGGTTGAGCGTGCCTTCAACATTAATGCGGTGCGCCGTTTCAGGATTGTATTCCGCTTTGGTTGAAAGGATCGACGCCAGGTGATAAATTGTTGATATTTCATGCTCAACAACCAGCCGACCCAAGAGCATTTGATCGAGAATGTCTCCGACGATATAGGTTGAGACAAGATCACGTAAGGATTTATCCAATGGGACCACATCCAAGGCGACGATATTTGCCCCGGTTTCCTCTGAAAGGTGTCGGATCAGGCCATGCCCGATCTCCCCATTAGCTCCAGTGATCAAAACGACTTTTTGGCGCATTTGCTCCTCCTGAAATCTTTGGTGAGTTTAAGAGAATTGATCCCGATATGATTGTATCGCGAATGAAATCGACGTGTCTTTGCAGCGCGGGTTTGAGAACGGTTTAATCATTTATGGAGAAGGACGCACTCATCCGGCGAATATTGTCGGCTGATTGGGGTGAGATCAGCAGTGCAATCACGCTCATGTCATCCTTAGGACGTCGGTCGTCCAAACGAATAGAGCGGCTCAGGAGAAAATCGGCCATCTCCTGTGCGGTTGGTTCCTGCTCGTCGAATAAAGCTCCAAGGGTGGTGCAAATATCTGAGGATTGGGGTTTTTGTCCGCCCGATTGAAAAACGCCATCTGAGAACGCAATGACCGCCAGGTTGGGCTCAATGGGCAGTTCAATGATCGATGGGGTTATGCCGGTTCGACCCCCGATAGGCTCAGTATCGGATAAAAGGCAGTCAATGTTCCCATGATTGATCAAGAAGATTGGCACGGGATTATTGCGTGAAATTAAAATGGTGTTGGATTGCATGTCAACACTGACCACGACCACATCTGCCTGGATATGTCCCTCATGTTGGGAAAAAATCCAGTTGGATGTTGTTCGGATGGCAGCACCATCCAAAACACCATTGCTGATATGCTCGATCACTTTGTGGCAGACCATGGTCGAGATGGATTTCCTGTCTTTGCCATCTTTTTGACCATCTGCCATGACAATCGAGATACCGCCATTAGGCCGCTCGACAACCTCAACCGTATCGCCGCTGTTACCTTCGCCGTATCGATCAATTTTTGATATTGAAATTTGAATTTCCATATTCCTTATTTTACATTAAAATCACAAGCCAATGGCTTGGGTTCGACTTGAGTTTTAAGCGTCTATCGGGGTAAGATGCCTGATCGGTTTGTTTGGTATATAATTCTTTGAGACTTGAACTCGATATAGGAAAGTGAATAAATATAAATGTCATTACATCGCAAAATTACTCAGAAATTGTTTACCCGATTAGCACCTGGATTGATTCTGATTTTATTGGTGACTGGTTGTACGCGTCCAACCCCAGTTCAGCCAACCCCAACGGCTGAAAGTTTTGCGCCGCCGACTGCTACAGAAGAACCGGAAATGGAACCATCAGCCACATCGTTGCCCGAAGGGGATACGATCTCAAAAATCCAGGGGGCTGGGCACATTTCACCTTTGCGCAATCAGAAGGTCTCTGATGTTGAAGGCATTGTGACCGTGACTAGTTTTGATGGTTTTTATATGCAATCTATCGCTCCGGATGATGACCCGGCGACCTCTGAAGGCATTTTTGTATTCACGGGCACTATTCCCGCAGTGCGTGAAGGGGATCAGGTGATGGTCAGCGGCAAGGTTGAAGAAATGACTCCAGGAGGTGGTTACGGCAACCTTTCACGGACGCAAATTGATGATGCGGAAATCGAGATCGCCTCACGTAACAACAATCTGCCGGCACCTACGGTCATCGGCAGGGGAGGCCGTGTGCCGCCAACGGAAATCATTGACGATGATACCAATGGCTATATCGGCGAAAATGTGTTTTTTGACCCTGAGAGCGACGGGATTGACTTTTATGAGAGCCTGGAAGGGATGCTGGTACAGGTCAATGATGCGGTGGTCGTCGGCCCAACCAACCAATTCAAAGAGATCGCTGTTCTGGCAGACCTTGGGGAGGATGCCAGCGTGATGACACCACGGGGCGGGATCGTTATCCGGGAGGATGATTACAACCCGGAAAGGATCATCCTGGATGATTACCTGCTTGAGACACCCTTTGTCAATGTGGGTGATTACGCAGAAGAACCCATCATCGGTGTGATGGATTTTGATTTTGGCAATTTTAAATTATTGGTGACCGAGCGCGTGTCCTTTGAAGATGGCGGATTGCAGCCAGAACGGGTGAAAGCCCCGGCAGCAGAGAATCAGCTGCGGGTGGCGAATTATAACGTGATGAACCTTTCAGCAGTCCAGCCAAACCGGATCGCATCCCTGGCTGAGCAGATCGTGTATCAGATGGAAGCGCCTGATATCATCGCCTTGCAGGAGATTATGGATAATGACGGCAGTGAAGGTGATGATGAATTTTCAGCCGATCAAACCTACCAGGGCATCATTGATGGCATCTTAGCTTTAGGTGGTCCGGTGTATGGGTTTGTAGATATCGACCCGATCCCGGACGCAGAAGGCGGAATCCCGTTGGGGAATATCCGCGTGGGGTTCTTATACCGCCTTGACCGTGGATTGAGCCTGGCAAATGCACCTAAAGGTGACTCGAAGACTGCGGTTGAAGTAGTAGACGAGGGTGGTGTGCCCAATCTTTCACTGAATCCCGGCCGGGTCGCGCCGACCAACCCTGCGTTTTATTCCAGCCGCCGGCCGCTGGTGGTCTCCTTTGTGTACCAGGGAGAAACCATTTTTATTATTAATAACCATTTTGTCTCCAAAGGTGAAGATCGTGACCTGTTTGGTGAATTCCAACCGCCGATTTTGGATTCTGAGTACCAAAGGGTGGAGCAAGCCCAGGTCGTGCATGATTTTGTTTTAGAGATCCTGGCAATTGACCCTGAAAGTAAGGTGATTGTGACAGGCGACATGAATGATTTTCAATTTTCTAACCCGATCAATCTTTTGGAGGGTGAAATTTTGAACAATCTGATCGAGACATTGCCGGTCGAGGAACGTTATACCTATGTGTATGACGGCAACAGCCAGGCTTTGGACCAGATGCTGGTTTCGGACGGTCTCTTCGAACAGTTAAGTGCCTACGAGATTTTGCACGTGAACGCGGAATTCCATTATGAAAATCGCTTCAGTGACCACGATATTTTGTTGGCGACCTTCGACATGGATTGAGCCGATATCGTTTGAGAAGTAAAGGCTCATCACGATTTAATACAATGTTAATAGACATCGTGTATAATATTAGTCCATTCGGGGATGATCGGCTTCGACGGGAGAGGCTGGTCCCGGATTGCGAGTCGAGAGGTACCGACCTCGTAAAATCAGTACAACAATTAAGTGCCAATCGCACTGAATATGCAGCTCTCCCCCTCGCAGCGTAAGCTAACAGGCTAAGAGCTACGGTCTTTAGAAAGACCTCGTCCCCCATCTTTCGTTCTCCTGGCCGGGGGTGGGTGTGGCGTCATAAAGTCAGGATGCCATGCAGGAAGTCGATCAATGCATGAAAGAAGGGCTTTCGGGTCCTATCGGCTGGCAAGAGGGTCGCCCGGTTGGCTGGCTAACCTTGAGCGAGATTGAATAAGTCAACTACACTCGTAGATATTTGAGGGTCGAATCTTTCGGACGCGGGTTCGATTCCCGCCATCTCCACTAAAAAATAAGCCGCTCTCTACAGAGCGGCTTGTTTTTTTGAATAGTGCATGGTGAATGAAGAGAAGGAACAAGTTAATCAGATGTTGGGCAATTTGTTATCAGGAATTAGACTTTCCCTGATTCCTATTACCCAATACCCAATACCTATTTCCCAACCCTTACTACCAACCCTTTCAAATAAGCCCCTTCAGGAAATGCGAGATGAGTGGGGTGATCCGCTGCCTGGCTTAATCGCCGCAGGATTTGTGCATCCACACCGGCATCCAGGGCAGCATCCGCTACGATCTTCTGGAAGAAGGCTTCGTCTATGCCTCCTGAGCAAGAAAAGGTCATTAAAATGCCGCCTGGCTTGAGGAGTTTGAACCCATACAGGTTGATGTCCTTATATCCCCGGGCAGCCTTTTGAGCTTGAGAGGCTGTTGGCGCAAATTTGGGCGGGTCAAGGATGATCAGGTCAAATTGACGACCCTGGTCGCGTAGCAGGCGCAATTCCTCGAACACATCCCCGACGACCCACTCACAATTATCAAGCGAACCCTGATTGATGAGGGTGTTCTCCTTAGCCAGGTGGATCGCTTCTTCAGAAGAATCGATAGAGAGTACTGAACTTGCACCCCCAGCCAGGCTGTTGACGGTGAACCCGCCTGTGAAGGCGAAACAATTCAGCACAGACTTGTTCGCAGAGATCTCCCTGCAGAATTGGCGGTTATCGCGCTGATCTAAATAGAACCCGGTTTTTTGCCCGCCTAAAATGTCAACCTTGTATTTAAGGTTGTTCTCTTTGATCAGGATGGGCTGATCGGGTTGTTTTCCATAGAGTAATCCAGTCCGAACCGGCAATCCTTCCAGTTCCCGGACGGCGACATCCGATCTTTCGTAGATGGTTTTCGGTTCGAGGGTTTCAGCCAGCAGGTGGACGATCTCGTCCCGCCAGTGCTCAATGCCAGCCGAGAGCACCTGCATCACGAGCGCTTCACCGTAGCGGTCAACAATCAGCCCGGGCAGTCCGTCAGATTCGGAGTGTATCAGGCGGTAGGCGTTGGTTCCGGTCTGGTCAATCCAAGTTTCTCTCAACAGAATTGCGTTGTGGATGCGGTTTTTAAGGAAATCAGGGTCAATTTTCTGGTTTTCATCCCAACTCCAAACACGGGCACGGATCTGCGAGGACGGGCTGAATGCCCCCCATGCTAAAAAGCGGCCATCCACAGTGTGAATGGCGACGGTTTCTCCCAAACCGGGGCTGCCTTCAACGGATTGCACAGCCCCTGAAAACACCCAGGGATGATGGCGCAGGAGTGCTTTTTCACGCCCCTTTTTCAAAATCAATTTGTTCATGGGGTTCTTTCTTCAATCAACTTCTTCAATTCATCCTCCGAGAGAATGGGGATGTTCTTTTTCTGTGCCTGATCATATTTTGACCCAGGATTTTCGCCCAAAACCAGGTAATTGGTGTTTCCGCTGACGCTGCCTGTCACCTTGCCGCCATTCGCCTCAATCAGGTCTTTCGCTTCTGTGCGGCTCAAGGAAGGAAGGGTGCCGGTGACCACAAACGTCAAGCCCTCTAATGGCTGCGGACCTTGTTCTTCAGCGGGTTCCTCCACCGGCCAAACGCCGTTCGCCTTCAACTTTCGCAGTATTTCCTGATTTTCTGGAATTTCAAACCACTCAACAATTGATTCAGCGATATTCGGCCCAAACCCCTCAATAGATTCAATCTCCGATTGGATCACCTGGCTGAGTGCTTCAAGATCACGATATCGATCTGCCAGGTCCTGTGCGGCGACCTGACCGACGCCCCTGATCCCAAGGCCTGTGATCAACCGATAAAGCGGTTGCGACTTTGAGTTTGCGATGGCGCTGATCAGGTTAGCCGCCTTTTTATCTGCAAAGCCTTCCAATCGCAGCAACTCCTTTTTTGTGAGGGTGTAAAGGTCAGCGATATCGTTAACCAATCCGGCATCAACCAATTGTTCGACGAGATTGATCCCCAAACCAACGATGTCCATGGCACTGCGTGAAACAAAATGCTCCAGGTTGCGTACCAATTGGGCAGGGCAGGCGCTGTTAGTGCAGTAATATGCCACCTCACCTTCCGGATTCATGATGGGTTCGCCGCAAGAGGGGCAAGTTTTTGGGGGTGTGTATTTCACTTCGTCACCGGTGCGAACATCTTCAATCGGGCCGATCACATAAGGGATCACTTCTCCGGCGCGTTTGACCAGCACGCGGTCGCCGATGCGGATGTCTTTTTCACTGATGAAGTCAAAATTATGCAGGGTGGCTTGCCTGACGACCACACCGCTGATTTCCACGGGTTCTAAAACAGCATAAGGCGTGATCACGCCGGTGCGGCCGACGTTGACCCGGATATCTTCGAGCCTGGTTGTGACGCTTTTAGCGGGAAATTTATATGCGATTGCGCCGCGTGGGTCTTTACCGACCACGCCGAGGTCGGCTGCCAGATCAAGATCGTTTATCTTGATCACCATTCCGTCAATCTCAAAGGGGAAGGAATCAGGGTCGGTGTCAAGGCAAATGGCAATGGCGTCGTCGATCGTTTTACATTGCTGAGAGGCATCAGACACCGGGAACCCGAGCTGCCTGAGAAAATTCAATGACTCCCACTGTTTGTTGGGCACTTCACCATTTTCAGCCTCTATAATGGCATAAACAAGTAACGTCAAGGGCCTTTTCGCCGTCATCCTTGAATCAAGCTGTCTGAGGGAACCGGCTGCTGTATTGCGGGGGTTCAGGTAAGTCTTTTTTCCTTCTTTCTCCAAACGCTGGTTTAATTTTTCGAAATCATCCTTGGTGATCAGTGCTTCACCGCGCACCACCAGCCGATTTGGTGGTTCGGTGCCCTTCTCATCAACCGGGATGCGCAAGGGCAGGGCTTTGATCGTGCGAAGGTTCTCGGTGATATCTTCACCAACCTCACCGTTACCGCGTGTGGCACCCTGAACGAAGAGACCATCCTGATAGTGCAATACAACCGTCAGCCCGTCAAGTTTTGGTTCCACAACAAAATCGGTGTTCCGAACCCGGTCGTCCAGCCTGGCGATGCGTTCATACCAATCGCGGATATCCTCTTCTCCGAAGGCGTTGCCAAGGCTGAGAATGGGGGCGGGATGCTCAACTTTTGTGAATTTATCCAATGGTTCAGCGCCGGCGCGTTGTGTGGGCGAATCGGGCGTGACCCACTCGGGGTGGTCTACCTCGATCTCCCTGAGGCGTTTGAGCATCCGGTCATATTCATAATCGCTGACCACGGGGTCATTCAGCACATGATAGCGGTAGTTATGATAACGGATCTCTTCCTGTAATTCTTGATATTTTTGTTTGAGATTTTCAGGTGACATAGGCAGCCCCTTTGGGTTGTGGTGGTTGTGTTAAAATTTTACACGATGGAAGCGTTAAATGAAAATATTCCCGGTGAGATTCGAACTCACATGTACGGCTCCGGAGGCCGTCGCCTTATCCATTAGGCCACGGGAACATGCTGGGCAACTTTGTTGCCCGAACAAAACCATTATACCCAAAACTGATCTAAAGCACCAAGAATACCAGATAAGAGAATTGCATATTTATTCGTCCACCAGAACGGGATTTCAACCATTTTCGAGTGTCAATGCCGTGCGGGAAACGATGTATTCTGTGTTGGTGTATCCCATCTCGTCCAAAACTTCATCAGGCCGGCCGGTTCCTCCCTCCTCTGCCCTGAGGTGCATGCTCAGACCAACCTGGCCATCCTTAAGCGGTTCAACCTGTAAATCGATGATCAATGGCCGCAAGTCATAAGTTTTCTTACGGCGTTTCCGGATGATTTCTTCAGATGTGAGAATTTCGGATACTTTTTGTTCAAGAAGGTCCTGGGATTGGTCTTCAAAGAAACGCACCGTAAATTCGCTGGCTTTCATCTGCACCTGTAGGGCATCTTCACTCAGGTCGATCGCCTGAACCGTGCGGATGATTAACCCAGCGGGGGCATTATCGGCGAGCTTCTGGTGGATTTCATCCAGGGGTCTCGGTTGATCCATCCAGAAGTCAAGCATTTCGGATTGGCTGATAAAGCCCAGCGGAAGGGCAGATGCCAGATTCAGCCGGGCACGGGGATGAAACCCCTGGGAATAGCGGATCGGCAGGCCGGTACGGCGCAACAGGCGCTCCCATAGGCGCTGCATGTCGAGATGCCCGGTAAAGCGCAGGCTGGGTCCTTTGGTATATTCGACACGAATGCGGGTGATGTTTTCTTGTTGGGTCATTTTAGGGGCACTTCCATCCGCCGTTGGGGGCGGTTAATCGGAGTTCGCTGAAGTCAGAAAGGATGCCGCAGGCGTAGCAGTTTTGCCGGCAGTCCGGTCGGATTTTCCCTTCTAGGCTCCATTTGTAATCCCGCTGTAAAAAGGATTTACGCACACCGGCGTTGATATGGTCCCAGGGCAGAATTTCATCCAGGTCTTTGGCACGTTTGGTGTAGAAGTCCGGGTCAAGCTGGGCTTGCTCAAAGGCCTGCCGCCACAGGTCGATGTTGAAATGCTCCGACCAGGCATCAAACCGTGCGCCGTTCTGCCAGGCGTGGTAGATCACATCTGCCATGCGGCGGTCGCCGCGTGAAAGCCATGCTTCCAGAAGCGACGCTTGCGGGTTGTTCCAGGTCATTTTGATCTTTGAGCCGTGCAAGCCTTCGTGCAGCAGTGCCAATTTTGCCTCGATGGATTGGGTGTCGTCAAAGGCTGCCCATTGAAAAGGCGTATGCGGCTTGGGGATAAAGGTGCTAACACCTACATGCAGTCTGGCGCGTCCGCCCACAATGCGCTTGCCTTCCTGCAGGATCGTTTTTGATAATTCAGCAATTGCAGCGACATCTTCCATGGTCTCTTGCGGGTGGCCGATCATAAAGTAAAGTTTGATCGAATTCCATCCGTGGTGAAAGATCGAGCGCACCGTCTCCATCAATTCTTGATCGCTGATCGGTTTGTTGATGATATTCCGCAGACGCTCTGTGCCTGCTTCAGGCGCCAGGGTGAACCCGCCGCCAGGCGAAAGAGTCTGCAATTGGTCCATCAACGGCTCAGAAAAGGATTCAATGCGCAAAGAGGGCAGGCTGATGTTGACCTGGCGTTCACACAGCAGTTCGCGCAGGCTTTCGATCAACGGGACAATTTCGGTGTAATCGGACGAGGAGAGAGATAACAGGCTGACCTCCTCATAACCGGTTTGGTTCAAACCAGCACGGAGTGACTCTAAAATCTCTTCTAGGGCTCGCTCTCGAATGGGGCGGTTGACCATGCCGGCGTGACAGAACCGGCAGCCGCGGGTGCAGCCGCGCATGATCTCAATATTCACACGCTCCTGAACGACTTCCACATTGGGCACAAGGAATTTTGTTAATGGCGGGGGCATCTCTGCCATTATGCGCTTGGTGACGGGCACGCTGGCTGCAGGGTGAAGAGGGGTAACCGGCAGAGGCGTAGCATCCGGCGCGTAATCTACCTGGTAAAGGGATGGCACGTAAACACCCGGAATTTCTGCAAGACGAATCAGCAGTTCCTCACGGTTTTGGTCAGCCTCTACCCAAGCCTGGTGGGCATCAACCACATCCAGGATGGCTTCTTCACCCTCACCAATAACAAAGGCATCCACGAAGGGTGCGACAGGCTCGGGGTTGTAAACCGACTGTCCGCCGGCAATGATCAGCGGATGATGATCTCCCCGATCTTTGCTGAAAATTGGAATATGGCTGAGATCCAGTATGTTGAGAAAGTTCGTAAAAAGCGTTTCATAGGGCAGACTGACCCCGAGGATGTCAAATTCGCTGAGGGGGCGTTTGCTCTCCAGGCTGAAAAGCGGGATTTCCGCTTCACGCATGGCCGCTTCCATGTCAATCCAGGGTGAATAGGCACGTTCTGCCAGCACATCCGATCGTTGGTTGAGGATGTCATAAAGGATCGCCAGGCCCAGGTTGGAATGTCCCAGGTCATAGATATCGGGAAAAACCAGCGCCAGGTGTGTGCGTACAGACTCCCAATCCTTGGTGACCTGGTTAAGCTCTCCGCCGACATAACGACCTGGTTTGACCACGGTTGGCAGGATGCGCTCAATACGCTGTTGTAAATTGTTATGTTGGAAGTCAGTCATGAATTAAAAAAGTCCTTTATAAGTGCCGCCGTCAACGGGCAGCATGACACCAGTAAGATATGAGGCGGCCGGCGAGAGCAGAAAAGTGGCTGTCCGGGCAAACTCCTCCGGCGTCGCCATGCGCCCCAGGGGGCTTTGTTGGTTCTGCTTATTGATCTCTTCCTTCACAGAAGTCCCATTGCGTTCGGCGCGGTCTTGCATTAATTGTTCAACCCGTTCCGTCTGAGTCCATGAGGGCAGGATGGAGTTGAACCGTATGCCATCATTGCCCAATTCCAGGGCAAGGGTTTTGGTTAACCCGGCACTAGCTGCCCGAATGCTGTTGGAAAGCACCAGGTTTGGAATAGGTTGCTTGATGGAAAGCGAGGTCACCGTCAATACGGAAGGCGATGTTGATACCCTGAGCAATGGCAGCGCTGCTTTGATCAAGCGCACATGGCTCATAAAGGAAAGCTCGATGGCATGCTGCCAGGTATCTTCTTCGATTTCTTCAAATGGTGCAGCCGGAGGTCCGCCGGCGTTGGTGAAGAGCAGATCCAATCCGCCGAAAATGTCGTTGATTTTCTCGACTAACCTGCGAGGGGTTTGAGGATCGGTCACATCCCCGGGGAGGGTGATGATTTCAATGCCAAAAGGCGCCAGGTGTTTGGCTGCTGATTCTAGATGTTCTTTGTTGCGGGCGTTGATCGCGACTCGTACGCCTTCCTGTGCTAAAACCTGTGCGGTGGCAAAGCCCAGTCCGCTGCTGGCACCCGTCAGTAGGGCAGTTTTTCCTGTTAATCCAAGATCCATTGTTCGTCCTTATCAGGTAAATATCTCGATTTTTTCATCGGTGAGCGGCAGATCTGGCCAGTGGCTTTCGTAAAAACGTAAAACCTGGTTCAGCGTCTTTTCCGCCTGAACCCCTTCTCGGGCTGCACAGGCTACCAAAATCTGACAGGACTGCCACACATCATGATGGTCGTATTCGATCACGGAGACATTAAACTCCTTATGCAGACGCGCCAAAATGGGTTTGATGGAGCGGCGCTTCTCTTTAAGGGAGTGGCAATTTGGCAGGTGAAAAGTCAGGGTTAAAATTCCGACACTCATGGTCTTAATTAAACCCGACCAGGCTAAAAAGTCAATGCAAAATGATCAGATCAGTGTTTTTCGTCGATCACAGGGTTGGTCAAGGTCCCCAGTCCTTCGATCGTGATGGAGACTGTCAGCCCCGAACGCAGATCGCCCACCCCGGAGGGTGTGCCGGTGAGGATTACATCGCCGGGTTCAAGGGTCATCACAGATGAAATAAAGACCACCAATTGCGGGATGGAAAAGACCATATCCCGTGTGGAAGCCATTTGGCGTAATTCTTCTCCGAGATGGCACGTAATAAGCGCGTCGGAGGGGTCAAAGTCCGTTTCGATCCAGGGACCAAGGGGGCAGAACGTATCGAACCCTTTGGCGCGCGTCCACTGGGAATCACTGCGCTGGAGATCACGGGCGGTGACATCATTGGCGACGGTATAGCCGAAAATATGCTCAGAGACATCCTCTGGTTGAATCCAGCGGCCGCGTTTCCCAATGACGACGGCCAGCTCTGCCTCGTGATGCACCTGTTGAGATTGGGGCGGGAGGATAATCGGATCACCTAAGCCGATCAGGCTGGATGTGGGTTTGAAGAAAATCACCGGAATATCACCGATTTCGTTGTTCAGTTCTTTGGCATGCGCGGCGTAATTCCTGCCAACGCAGACGATCTTGCCGGGTTGTGTCGGGGGCAGGATTTTGACCGTGTCCACCGGGATGTCCGGTTCGAGCCGGCGGTAGGCGGTAAAGGGGTCACCATCAATTTGGCCGATTTTATCTTCATAAAGCCAGCCATAGCGGGGCGAAAGGTCGGGTGTGGAAAAGCGCAAGAATTTCATTATCTTTTTATGTTCCTAAAGAAATTAGTTTTAAGCCTTATCGACCAGATGATTGTGTGTGATCATCTGGTCGTATTAAGCTTACCATAAGCTGGTTGCTTTTTTAGTATAAAAATAGGTGTTTGTGGGAAGACCTTGAAATCCAATTTTATCTAAAAAACATCCTTTGGCGGCAAGATGCCAAGCCTTTTCTCACCGGGAAGCAGTTTTCCGTCAACATCGGTCAATGCTTTGGGTGGGTCTTTCTTCTGTGTGGCGAGAGAGACAATCACCATCGTCAGCAGAGCTGCGATAACTGCTGGGACCGAAGCGATGTAACCTGCATCCCAAATGGCAACATTGAATTCCCCATCACATGCTTCAAGCGCGCTGGGTAGATATAACAAAAGGGCAACACCCCAATTCACTACCCCGGCAAAAAAGCTCCAAATGGCACCAGTGTGGTTAGCCTTCTTCCAATAGATGCCCAGGATGAATGGTACTACCTGTCCGACCAATAAAACTGTCCATGCAAAGATGGCTAATTTGTAAATCGTCGCGGCAAACAGCGCGATCAATAGGCTGATGATACCGATCACAGCCACCATAATGCGTGTCCAGCGCAGTTGCGCTTTTTCTGAGAGGTTGGGTTTGATTTTGGGCAGGATATTTTCAGTAACAATTGATGCACCTGCCAAGATGGAACTATCGGATGTACTCATCAAGGCTGATGCTAAGGCGGCAACAAAAATCCCGGCAATCACTGGGTGCAGGTATTCCAGCGCCGCAAATATCACAAGGTATTCAGTTTGTTCTGGCGCTAAGGTGGGCAGTAATTTAAACATCGCAATCCCGACAAGTGGGCTTAAAATCCCAAATACACCATATAAAATGCCTGCCATATAGGTGCCGTGTACGGCTGTTGCTTCGTTCTTCGCTGACATGGACCTCTGAAACAAATCCTGGGCGGGTAGGCTGCCCAATCCGACGGCCATCCAGGCAGCGATCCAATAAAACCAGCCCATATGACCGCTGTAACCGAGGTAGCCTTCACCATCGATGGGCAGCAGAGTAAAGGCATCCGAGACAAACAGCGCTGAAGCACCATCTTGTGTAAATACCTCCCAACCGCCGACCTGTTTCATTACCACCCAAAAGATGACCAGGATTCCACCAGCAGTGAAAAACATTTGGATAAAATCCAGCAAAGTGTCTGCCCACATCCCGCCCATCATGGTATAGAAAATGACGATGATTGTGACAAATACCATACCGACCCACAATGGCCATCCCAATAGTGCATGAACAATAGCACCTCCTGCAACGATTTGGGCTGCTGTCCAGCCGAAGTAGGCGATCACCTGTGTGATTGCCCCTGCCAGGGACATACCTTTGCCAAAGCGTTTTTCAAAAAAGTCGATGGCGGTCATATACTTTGCCCGGCGCATGACTCTGATAAAGAAAAACCCCGAGAGCAAAAGGCATAAAACGGAACCAAAGGGATCGAAGACGACCCCCTGAAAGCCCCATTGATAGGCAGTCGAACTGGCGCCCATCAATGTTTCAGCCGCAAACCATGTTGCCATGATCGAGGCCCCTGTCAGATAAATGGGTAAACGCCTCCCGGCAACCACGTAATCCACAGCATTTTTAACTTTTTTCGAGGCAAAATATCCAACGAGAATGCGAATCACAAAGAAGATGATGATCGCACCAATAATGATATCTATCCGTGAATAATTCGCAAAGTCCATCATGCTCCTGTCAGCCTAAGGGTTGTTGCTGTGTGATGCAGTGGATGTTTCCACCTCCTAAAAGGATTTCACGTGCATAAACACCAACAATTTTTCGGTCCGTGAATATCTCACTCAACTGCTGCAAAGCGGATTGATCATGCTCATCATTAAACACCGGAACAATAGCACCTTTATTCACGATCAAGAAGTTGACATAGGATGCAGCCAGACGATCGCCTTCTAAGCGGGGCAGGGTGCCCTCAACTGCGTCAACGCCTTCACTTTCTTTTTTTGTGATGAGAATTGGGTTGGGCTGGTGTAGTTTGTGAACTTTGAGCGATCGGCCTTGGGCATCCTTTTCGGTCATTAAGACATTATATGCTTCATTCGAAATCTCATACTGGGGATCGTTCTTGTCATCGGTCCATGTCAGGATAACCTCGCCGGGGCGAACGACCGTCATGATGTTGTCAACATGCCCGTTGGTCTCATCATTGTAGACACCGCGCGGCAGCCAAATAACTTTTTCGATGTTGAGGTAATCAGCGAGTACCGCTTCTATCTCTGATTTGCTCAAGGATGGATTACGCCCTTCATCCAATAGACATTCTGCAGTGGTGTAAAGTGTGCCTTCACCATCCACGTGAATAGATCCGCCCTCAAGTACGATGGGGGCGCGATAGCGGCCCTTTTCTTCGATGTTCAGCACCTTTTGTGGAACCATGTCATCTTGATCCCACGGGAAATACAATCCATTGACCAGACCGCCCCAGGCGTTAAACTCCCAATCAATCCCGCGCACCTCACCCTGGTCGTTTACGACGAAGGTTGGGCCGCAATCGCGGATCCAAGAATCATCATTCGAGAGTTCGACAACTCGTACCTGGTTGGGGAGCATGCCGCGCGCATTGTTGAACTGCCGATTGGAAACGCCCATGGTAACAGGCTCAAATTGAGAGATGGCGGTAGCGACATCTACAAAAGCTTTTTGGGCAGGTTTTGCACCCAATCGCCAGTTGTCCGGCCGCTCTGGCCATAGCATCCAGGTTTTTGAATGCGGTTCAAATTCACCCGGCATCCGGAAGCCGTCTTGCTTGGGGGTATTATCGAAGGTTTGATACATTAACACATCCCTCCTTTAGAGAAGTTATCTTCTTCATTGGTTAATTTTCAGGCTGTCTTCATTTTCTCACATAGAAACTTTATAGGACAAAGTGTTGATGTGGATTTCGAAGACAGCCTGGATTTTTTAGCGTGGTTTACTGCAGTTGTTTACGTTTTTTTGAGTTACTCAAAAAAATTTCGCCAACGATGAGGGTCAGCACAACACCAATCAACACAGGTGCTGCAAAAGCCCAATCGATCGGTTCGCCAGGAACATAAACGAAGAATACAACAGCCTGGACAATGAACAGCTCACAGATGATGACCAATAAGGTCATTAACCATTTAGGCCCTTTAACTTTGTAGGGGCGCTCGATATCCTTATCAATCTTGCGCAATTTCAGGAAAGCCGGGAACATTGCGAGGTAAGGAAGCAGGAAGACCATCGAGCTGAATGCAAACAGAGTCCAGAACAGATCTTCTGAGGTGCCTGCCATAAACCCATAAAGCACGATCACAACGGTGGATACGATGCCGGTAATGATAAAGGCGCCCACAGGGGTGTTATTCTTCTCATTGAGTTTACCGAAAATCGCTGGGAGCTCGCCATCTCCGGCTGCTTCAGCAGCGGTTTTGTTGGCACCCATCGTCCAGGTGACCATATTGGCGAAGAAGGTGTAGAGCGCCATGATGCCCAATAAGAGGACAAATACGCTGCCCAACCCTTCTGTTCCGAGCAGAATGCTGAGGGTATCGATGATACCATCAACCAGGCCGAGATCTTCTAAGGGCAATGCGACCAGCATGCCGATTGTGCCCAGCAGGTAGAAGACTGCAATCAAGATACCTGAGATGATAATGGAACGTGGGATGGTCTTGCCAGGCTCCTGGAGTTCTTCACCGGCACCAGACATCAATTCGAAACCCATGAAGTTGTAAACGATGACCGGCAGGAAGTACAGACCAGCATCCCATTTGGGCAGGATTGCTGCTAATGAGAGGTCATTTGCGACGCCATTTTTACCGGCATAGATAAACGCAGCTACACCGATGACAACCATGATGACGGCCTTGAAGATCGCGCCGATGTTGGGAACCCATTTGGAGGTCTTCAATGTGACACTGCCAATCACCACGGTAATCCATGTCATCACAACGCCGATCAGGATCTGAGCCCAAAGGCCCATATCCGGGGCGAACAGACGAGCAAACATTCCTGCGAACAGGATGTAGACAGCCGGCATCCACAGAGCGACATTTACCCAGTACAGCCAGGTGGTCCGGGCTGCCCATTTTTCGCCGAAAGCGCGTTTGACCCAGATATACAGGCCGCCCTGTTCGGGGTAAGTTGTGCCTAACTCTGCTGTGATCAATCCGTAAGGAATGAAGAACAGCAGCAGGGTGATGATCCACCAGCTGATGGTTGATGCACCAATCGCAGCCGATGGCGCCAGGGTATCGATCACAAGGATAGCGCAAACGGTGAACAAGGTCATGTCCAACCCACGCATTACTCGTTTGAACCCTTTTGGTTTTTTATTTTCAGACATAATTCATGCTCCTTTGATAAAAATAGTTATAGTTGGTTAGGATAACTTCTTCTCGAGGAAAGCCTCGATTTTCCCTTTATGAAAGTCTTTCAGTGCTTGTGAGGGGCGTTTGAGGTTGGGGTAAACGAACCAGACCAACAAGCCCTTCTCAGTATGCAGCCGGTTTTCGGCTTGATCAAAAATGATCGATTGGGGAGAGTCCAGCACTTCGTCGGTGGCTTCGACGCCGCGGGATGCCGGCAGACAGTGCATCACTTTAGCATGGGCTGGCGCTTTTTTGAGCAGATCCATGGAAACCTGGTAGTTTGGCATGAAAGCTTCACGCCGTTCAGGGATCTCATCTTCCTGGTCTACCCACCACCAGAGATCGGTATAGATAATGTCCGCATTGGCAACAGCCTGTGTGGGGTCTTCGGTGATAGTCAGTGTCCCGCCGGAAACTTTGCAATTCTCTTCAGCGATTTTGTACCATTCCGGGTTCTGATATTTCTTGGGCGCGGCGTGGGTGAAATTCATCCCCAACCGGGTGCAAATGAACATTAACGAGGAAAGGACATTTGTCGCGTCGCCAACGAAGGTCACATTTAGATCTTCCAGGCTTTTGCCGGCTGGGAGATGTTCGCTCATTGTGAAGACGTCGCATAAACATTGTGTGGGGTGGTTGAAGTCCGTTAACCCGTTGATGACGGGTACACTGGCGGTTTCTGCGAACCCTGTCACAGTGTGGTGCTTGAGTGCACGGATCATAACCACATCACACATTCGTGAAAGGACGTTGGCAGTGTCACTCAAAGATTCCCGCACGCCCAGGTGAATTTCACCGGGTTTTAGATACAGTGCAGATCCGCCCAACTCAGCCATGCCGACCTCAAAACTGACCCGGGTGCGGGTGGATGGTTCTTCGAAGATCATGGCTAACGAAGCACCATCCAGTAATTTGGGTGTACATCCTTGTTTATCTGCCTCTTTGATCAAGCTGGTGGTTTCCAGCATGTCGAGGATTTCTTCTTTAGAAAAATCGTTGATTTCTATAAAATGACGTACCATGCGTTAATTAATCTCCTTTACTAAATTAGAATTTTTGAGATGTTGATCATTCCTTCAGTGCGCCAAATTCCTCAGGCGGGGGCATCCATTCGTCAATGTTCCTTAAGATACCTGGCACCAGCGCATACCCTTTGACTTTGACGCCCGGGATGGCAGGCAATTTTTTACGTAAGAAACTGCCGACCTGTTCAGCATCTTTGAGGCGCGCTTCAACGGATATCTCGTTGGTGCTGGTGCCGTTGGCTAAGTAGCTGACCTCTGGCATTGAGAGCAAATCTTGTATGATTTCTGTTTCGTGATCGGGTGAGATTTCAAGAAAGACATCGATTGAGATGATGTAACCAAAAGTGGCAGGGTCAACGACGGCGGTCAGGCGCACGGCTTTTGAATCTGCCATGCGATCAATCCTGTTGCGAACCGTACGGGCATTGGCGCCTACCACTCGAGCGATTTCGGAGGCAGACTTGCGAGCATCCTTCTTGAGCTCTATTAAGATTCGGTAGTCAAGTTCATCAAAATCTGTGTGTTTCATCATCACACTCCATATTTCCGAATCGGAAATATCATTTTCCGATTAAGAATATTATATAAAGAAAAGTTGATTCATTACAAGGTTTTTGGGATGTTTTTTCGAAGAGATGAAGGAGTTTTTAAGGTTTAATGTCCGAAACGGAAAGGACTCTGCTGTCGGAAATTATCTATATTGATGATGCATTAAGGGAAAAATGAAGCAGCCTTGAAACGAAAATTGGGCTAGAAAAAACCAGAGTCTATATTCCAGTTGATTGCATTTGCGGTATAATGTTTGGGTCGGGCGGATAGCTCAGTTGGTTAGAGCGCTTCTCTTACACAGAAGAGGTCGCAGGTTCGAGTCCTGTTCCGCCCATTAACTTTATCCTTGCAGGTGGGATTTTTTCTGATGATGAAATCTAAAAGGGTAATATTGTAGAATAGTTCAAAATCAAGGCAAAAAACATCTGTTTTCGCGGGGAAATTTCTGATTTGTATTCTTTCAATAAATTTGATTATAAATTTGGCCTATCAAAGCGTTCTTTGAGCTATTCTGGGTGTGTTCCACAAGCGATTTGTTATCTTGATGTATATTTTTATAGCAAAATCCAATTCAATTGAACCTAAACAGTTTACATCATGGTGGTCTACTGGCACAAATTGGTTATTCTGTCAGTAGTTTTATTGAAAATAAGGGATATTTTTAACTCATTAATTGCTTTATGAATTTTGAAAGTCATTAACCAGAACAATCCGGTATTTTGCTTGATTTTTCCGCAACTTATTAATCGCCTCATTAACCCGGGACATCGGCATCAATTCAATCATTGGTTTGATTTGATGTGTAACAGCAAACGAAAGCATGTCTTTCATATCCGCTGGTCTGCCTACAAATGTACCAATCAGACTCAGCTCATGGACCACCATGTCCACCGAACTAAATTTCATCTCCGGGAAAGACACAAGGATGATTTTGCCTTTCCTTTTGAGCAGACTGAACATATCATCCCAATCGATACTTCCATAGGAAGTGATTAACAATAAATCAAAATAATCTTCAAAAACTTTCACATACCTGGGATCAGAAATTGAAACAAATTTTTTCGCTCCAAAGCCAAATGCTTCCGATTGTTTTTGCGGTGAGGATGAAATTGCTGTCACTTCAAAATCCATGGCCTTAGCAAATTGAATTGCCAGGTGTCCCAAACCACCAATACCTAATATGCCTATTTTCTGTTCGGTTTTGGAGAAAAATTTTTTCAACGCCGAGTACACAGTAAGACCCGCGCACATCATCACCGCGGCTATCTCAGACGGCATTTCGTCCGGTAATGGATAAGCAAAATCCTCCTGAACAACGATTGAATTCGAAAACCCCCCATACGGTGTCCATGAACCATTTTTTACCACATCCTTGAATAATTGGATATCGCCGCTCAAACAAAGATCACAGTGACCGCAGAATCTCCCCTGCCACCCAACACCTACTCGCTGCCCAAGGCGGTTTTGAGGGACAGCTGAACCGATGGTAATAATATTTCCAACCACTTCGTGGCCGGGAACAAATGGAAAGTCTAATACAGAATAGACATTATCAATTGCTTGGATATCCGAACCACAAATACCACAATGAGTAATGTTAACCCTAACCTCATCGTTCGCTAATTCTGGCGAGTCAAAATTAAATGGAGTTAGAGTTGCTCCCGGTGTCAAAGCTGCAAATCCGATATTCTGTACGTTTGCCATAGCAGATCAATTCTTTCTATAAACGAACGAATATATTTTAGGTGGGTGCTGTTATTAGGTAAACAGGAAATATTGACAAATTCTTAATCATAGAAACATATACCAATAAATTTGAAGCGCGTTATAAAATACCTGTTTTTACTTTTCTTTATGGCAGATCACAACAGGTATAATATTCACTACTTCCATCTTCATCTCAACGCTTAGTTGTGGTATATACCGATCCGCAATATTCGCTGTTACAGCATGGAATTGGAAAGAACCTTTATTGATTCGATAGCACTGTTGTTATGTGCTTATTTCGCTCCTTTTACATACAGATATCCAAACCACACTGCAAAGATAATGTGAATCACACCAGGAAGGTAGCTGAGTGCACTTGGAAATCCCAAAATTGCGCCATAGATGAATACAATTGCGGCCAGAGCAGAGTGAACGGTTTCTCCAAGTATGATATTGCGTCGTGCTTCTGACGGCGGATCATTTTTCACCATCCAGCTGATGACAGCAAAGCCAATCAATGCGGTGCCAAATAATCTCACCATGAAATGCCCCCATGTATCGAGTGAGATATTAAAAGTCGACATCGCAAATTCAGGAACAATTAAAAAAGGAATGCCAAACAGGACCCACGCTATGGAAACAAGGATAAAAACAATCTTTACTTTCATGACACTAATCCTTTCGAAACTTACTGGATCGCAAAACTATAATGAAAGCCTTAATATTTGATATTTAATTGTTAGGAGTTGGTGAAATTGTGTAGTTTTTGATTTCATAAAGCCTCCCCCTTCCAGAGCAATATGGCGCGCAACACTGGATGAAATCAATTTTATAATATTATAATAGCACCAATTTCAAGTCGATACAATACCCATCTGAAAGGGTGAGACTGAATAATTTTATAATTCAGATAATTCTCATCTTAAATAGTGAAGTGGTGCTCTCAATTTTGAGCTTAACTCATACACAAAAGAGGTCGCAGGTTCGAGTCCTTTTCCGCCCATACCCCTTGTGAACCAGAAGTTTTTATTTTATTGTTGACATTTTTTGTGAAATTAAAAATTTGGAGATATGATGATTGATTCTAATTATTTTTTCTCATCTTCTTTAAATCTCAATTTGACAACAGCAGTATGAATTTCTCCCAGGGTTGCAGGCTCTCAGAAAGAGAATATTCTTCCATTTCTCCATTCTCACCAAACTGAACAGGCTCAAATTCACCCTCGCCCAGCAGCACCTCAACCTGATATTCTCCTGAGAACGGGCTTTCCTCGATGGAAAGGGTGCATCCTTCCAGCGTCAGCCGGCTGAGGTTGGCGATCACGATCAGCGCTTCTTCTTCGCTGACCCTTAACACGGGGTACACCTGGGTGCAGCTTGAGGTAAGCGGGAGGTAACTACCTGTGCGCAGTGCTGAATGCTGGTTGCGTAAGTTGACCAACGCCCGGTATTGGTTAAGCAGTGACGATGGATCCTGATCCTGCAGGGCGACATTCATCGTTTGATAATCTTCATTGAGCGGCTGCCAGGCGTCCCCTGATGTGAAACCGCCCCCATCATCGCCAGACCACTGCATCGGCGTTCGGATCAGTTCGTCGGGCTTGTTCCCAAGCATACCAATCTCTTCGCCGTAATAGATGAAGGGCACACCCGGCCCAGTCAGGTAGATGAACGCGGCCAGTTTGGCTTTATCCACGTTGCCAGTGTATAAGGACATCACACGCTGCTGATCGTGGTTGGAGAGGAACGTGCTGAAATTGAGGTCTGGGAAGTATTCAAGCGTTTCGAGGTAGGAGTCGATGATGCGCTTTGGTTGGGGTGCAAAGACGGCGTTTTTAACATCCTCTGCCAGATCGAACATGAACAGAGAGTCCATGCCATCCCCGTAGGTGGCGGTCACTCGTAGGTTGGTCCAGACTTCACCCACGGTAAATGCTTCGGGGTTGATCGCTTTGTAATACGAACGCCAATCCTCAAACCAGGCAATTGTGCTTTTGGTGTCGCTCTGCACCAAGCCGTCGGCGAAAAGATAGCGTGCGGCATCTACCCTGAAGCCGTCCACGCCCACCTCGTCAAGCCAATATTTTGACACATTCATCATCTCTGCGCTGACATCGGGGTTGTCGTAATTCAGGTCCGGCATGCCGCCCCAAAACACGCCATAGTAGAATAAGCCATTTTGGTTGTTGCGATGCCACACGTTTTGTGCCCAGGGCCCGGGTGTTTGCGGGTTGTGGTCAGACCAGACATACCAATCATGGTATTCCGATGCCGGGTCGACTGCGGCCTGGAACCAGGAGTGCTCGGTGGAGGTATGGTTGAGCACGAGGTCCATGATCACCTTGATGCCGCGCTGTTGAGCATCTGCCAGGAATTGCTTAAAGTCTTCCATGCTGCCGTAGTCCGGGTTGATGGCATAATAATCGGTGACGTCGTAGCCGTGGTAAGAGGGGGATGGGTTGATGGGCATCAGCCAGATACCGCCAACACCAAGGTCGTCGGTTGTGGTTGGGTCGCCATCATTGAGATAATCTAATTGCTCGATAATCCCCTGGAAATCACCAATGCCGTCACCGTCGCTATCCTTGAAACTGCGCACGAAAATCTCATAAAATACGACAACCTTCCACCAGTCCTCTGGCTGAGGAACAGTGGTGGGCGTTGGTGTGGGTGATAGTGTGTTTGTAACGGCTGGTTCAGCAGGTGTGGATGATGGCGCAGCAGAGGGCGTCGGCTCGTTCTGCGCCAGGCAGGCTGTCAGCGAACTTGCAATTAAGAATACCAACAGGAACTTAGACATTAACCGCTTGCCCATAACAACCTCCAATGATTGGTTCGCTAACTTTGGTGACCTGTGGATTCAGGGGTGTGCTGCACTATCAGGATGTTGATGATTATAACCGCAAAGACGTGCTGATGCTCGGGCAGGCCTATACAGGCGTGTATGGTCAACCCGGTGGTAGGCAGCGCCCATATTAGTGAGATGCCGCGCACTTTGGGGATTGTGCTGCCCAAATGACGGTGCTTTAATGATGGTTCCTGATGATGAAGTTAATTCCTCAAAGTAATAAGGGCAATGATCCCAATATTGATCAGTAAGCCGATCAGCCCTTTTTGCACGATCAATTTGGTGGCCCCATCCCAAAAGATGATCAATACCAGCGACGAGAAAATGGACGTAACGAGCAGGGCGGTGTTCGTCCAGGCAGCATCCGTAAAGACGCCAATCCCGCTGATCACAAAGCCGATGGCAGACAGGATAAACGAGATGCCGGCTAATGGATTCAGAACGGCGTCACTCATCCAGCCCGAAAACAGCCACGATTTGCCTGTCCAGCCCATGTCTTGCTGGAATTCGACCCAACCAAAGCTGAGGACCATGAACCACAAATGGACCAGCCCGTGAAGGATGACAAAAATACCAAATAATGTATTAAACACCTGAACCTCCATAACTAAAGTATCGCTGAATAAACCCTTCCACGTTTTAAAAATCGAAACGCTAGGATTAAGCATACCGGATATATTTTCGAATTTCATCATGGGGTTCATGATGTGCGGCAGGTGAGAGTAAAAAAAGACAACCGGGTTCAGGAAGTTTGGCTATAACAGCTTTAATTTGGCCTGGTCAACTTCTTTTGCTGTGGGGAAGGAGGTTTGCGTACCGATCTTTGTGACCGAAATTGCAGCAACCAGGTTGGCAAATTGGATTGCCTCAGCCAGAGGCTGACCCTGTGCTAAGGCATAAGACAGGCTGCCGATAAAGGCATCGCCTGCACCCGTCGTGTCCACAGGCTCAACCCTCAGCGCAGGGAAGTGTGCCTGGTGCTCAGAATCGAAAAGATAGGCGCCGTCCGCACCCAACGTGAGGATGACCTGTTTTGCCCCTGACCCCAAGAGTTTGCCGGCGGCTTGCTGTGCACCTCTCTGGCCTTCAACCTTAATCCCTGTCAGCACTTCAGCTTCGGTCTCGTTGGGGATGATCAAATCTGACAATTTGATGAGTTCGTCACTGATCGGCCTGGCTGGTGCGGGGTTGAGGATCGTCGTTCTACCAGCCTCCTTTGCGATCTGGAAGCCCGCGATGATGGTTTCTTCTTTGATCTCAAGCTGAGAAACGATGATTTTTGCTGACTGGATCTGTTCTGCTGTCCTCTGCACTTCCAGCGGTGTCAGATCGAGGTTTGCGCCCGGGATGATGACGATCATGTTGCTGCCATCTCGGTCCACAAAGATTGGCGCAACGCCTGAAGATTGCTCTTTCTGAATGAACACAGTGTCTGTTGAGATGCCTTCTTTGGCAAAATTTTCGATCGTCATTTTACCGAAAACATCATCCCCTACTTTTGTGATCATGCCAACCCGTGCACCCAGCCTGGCTGCCATGACAGCCTGGTTGGCGCCTTTCCCGCCATGGCCAAGATGAAAGGAGTCGCCAATCACAGTTTCCCCCATTTTGGGCAGTTGTGAAATGTGGGAGAGCAGGTCGATCATATTACTTCCTACGACCATCACATCGAATTGTGTTGGTGGAGGGCTTCCAAGGTTCCTGTTGGACATGGTGAATCCTTTCATCTTTACCGTTAGTCTATTCTCATTATTTCGTCGAATAATGGTATCACTTAGCCCTGATGAGCGTCAAGAAATTTCATAAATTTTTAGATTTTGCCAAATCGGCGCTTGACTGCTTATCATGGACTTCATGATAAAATTAATTTAGTCTCGTTTTCTAATGGTTTTATGTGTTTTGACCAGATCGGGAGTTCCTATGGCGGCTAAATTAAGATGGTTGATTGCTCTATTGGTGTTGATCCTATTCTCGATGGCTTGTTCGTTTTCAGGACAGGATGTCGTGAATGTAATCAAAACGGTTGAAGTCACCCAGGGGGGTGGACAGCAAGCAACTGAACCACAGCCAGAACCAATGGCGACGGCCACCAGCCTTCCACCCACGCCATCCCCTACACCAAAAGCAGACTCTGAGCATATCTTGTATGTGGATCAATCTACTGCTTACTTGCTCAATTTGGAAACGATGCAGTCAGACCTTGTTGCTGAGAACATCCACTACAACAATGTGATGATTTCTCCGGATGGGCGTTTGCTCGCCTACCTTGAGTCGTATCAGAACCCCGATCTCTATATGGTGGGCAGACTGGTTGTGAAAGACCTCCAAACAGGCGAGATGTTAACATTATCCAACGTTCCGGAAGATATCGAGACCTTTACATGGTCGCCGCAACCCGATGTGATCACCCTCACAAGGCGTAATTACCGCTACTGCATGGGTGCGGAAGACCAGGGGATTTCTGGGGTCTATGCGTATGATGTTAACGCTGGAACATTAGAGACATTGGTGGAGGGGACAGACCAATATGTGTTTTGGGTCGGTGAATGGTCTCCGGATGGCAGGTATTTGTCTTTTACCAGCGGGCCGGATTGCAGCGAAGGATTCAATTTTTATTTCTACGACTCGCAGACTGGTGATGTGACTGCCATCCCGTTTTCGTTGGGGGCTTGGTCGCCTGATGGGAACGCACTGGCGGTGCATAATATCGCCTATTATGATGCCTACGACATCCCTCTGGAAATTTATTATATAAACTCACAGCAGACTCAGACAGTTGCCAGCAAGCCAGGATTCATGGCAGACAGCCCTGCCTGGTCTCCAGTGGATGCCTGGATCGCGTTTGATTATATCTCTGTCACCGAATACAACCAGCGAACATCCTGGCTGGTCAATGCTGAATCAGGAGAATTAGTGGAATTGCCCCTCCAAAATGCAAGAACGGCGTTTTGGAGCCCTGATGGCGAATCTGTGGTGCTCTCAGTTTCTGAGGATCAGACAAAGGATGTGTATATTGTCGAGGTAAGCACCGGCGAATCAACCCAAATTCTGGAAGATATCACCGGCAGCCCGATCCAGTGGGTGGACTGAACGGGAATCGATGTTCGATAAGCCGATGTTTTTGATATTAATGGGGGTTTCAGGGAGCGGAAAGACCACGGTCGGCAAAGCGCTGGCTGAACGCCTGTCCCTTCCTTTTTATGAAGGTGATGATTTTCATCCTGACTGGAATATCGAAAAGATGTCTGCAGGGAAGCCTTTGAAAGATGAGGACCGAAAGGATTGGCTGGATGACTTAGAGGTGCTGATCCGACATCGGCTTTCTGAGGGTAAAGGCGGGATATTGGCGTGTTCCGCATTGAAAAAGGCTTACCGTGACCAATTGCGGGTTGACCCGGAACAGGTGAAGTTCATTTACCTTAAGGGCGATTATGACCTGATTTTTACGCGGATGCAGACTCGCACGGGGCATTATATGTCTGCCGAAATGTTAACCTCCCAATTTGTCGACTTGGAACCACCAAAAGATGCCTTAACCATCGAGGTGGAAAGACCTGCAGATCAGATTGTGAAGAAAATCGAAGATTTTTTGGGGGGATAGGTATGTCTTGTGATTGATTGTTCACGTGGTTACCAATGAATTATTGGTAGAAAACTAGTCACCTGTAGCCATTGAATGACTGACCTAACACATCTTATAGGTCAGGGCTATAATTTGGTTAGATTTCTTTATAGATAAACGGGAGTGAATATGCCCAATAAACCAGAAATTGACGTTCAACGCCGGCGAAAAGGCGAAAAACCAACCAGGCGTGCGGAAAAACCAGTCCGCAGGCCAACCGGTCAATCGGGCGGCACATCAGGCGGGTCTACAGGCGGCGGGTTTACTGGAGGCCTGCCAGGCGCTTCTTTGCTTCAGGGAAGTAAGGGCAAGATGGGCTGCGGCGGAATCTTGCTGATCATTGCCGTTGTGGTGGGGTATATGATCTTTGGGGGCGGCAGATTGGGAGGTTTAACGCCAGAAGCACCCGATTCGGACGATGCCTATGACGAATCAGCCATCTCTGCGCCATCGCGCACGCCCTGGCCGAAGACAGATGCATCCACAGCGGGGGATGGGGAAACCTGGCTGGTGATGACCTACCAGGATGCGGATGATCAGGCGTTAGAGCAGGACATCTTCATTGACTTGAATGAAATGGAACGCATCGGCTCAACCGAGCAGGTGCGGATTGTGAGCCAGATCGACCGCTTCCGCGGGGGATTTTCGGGGGATGGCGATTGGCATAATGCCCGGCGATATCTCGTGCTGTATGACGATGATCTGAACCGGGTGGGGTCCGAGTTATTGATGGAATTGGGCGAGGTCAACATGGCGGACGGGGACACCCTAGTTGATTTTGTCACATGGGCGGTCCAAACCTATCCATCGGATAACTATGTGTTAATCCTTTCCGACCATGGTATGGGCTGGCCGGGCGGATGGAGCGACCCGGCACCGGGCGCCAGGGATGATAGTGATGCGCCGTTGATTGCCCAGCTTAAACAAGATTCGATCTATCTGGCTGAGATGGATGATGCCTTTGCGCAAATCCAGGCGAACACCGGTATCGACAAATTCGAATTGATCGGGATGGACGCCTGTTTGATGAGTCAGCTTGAGGTGTATTCGATGCTGCAACCCTATGCGCGCTATGCGGTTGCTTCTGAAGAAACCGAGCCCGGATTGGGTTGGGCTTATTCGGCTTTCTTAAGCCTGCTGGTGTATGATCCTTCGATTGAAACAGCACAACTGGCCACCAATATTGTGGATACCTATATCGATCAGGATGAGCGGATTGTGGACGACCAAGCCCGTATGGAATTCCTTCAACAAAATTCAAGCACAGGTGGTTTCTTCGGCGTTTCACGAGTGAGTGCAGCGCAATTGGCAGGTCAGCTTGAGCGCAACATCACGCTGACTGCCGTTGAACTAACCGCACTGCCCGAACTCAATGATAGCTTCAATCGATTTTCCTATGCGTTGCAATCCATTGACCAGAAGACGGTTGCCAGTGCCCGCACCTATGCCCAATCCTATACCAGCATCTTTGGCAGAAATGTACCTGCATCCTATATTGACTTAGGGCATTTTGTGTCCTTAGTGGCTAAGTACAGCAATAACCAGGACATCAGGCAGGCGGCAGAACAGGTGCTGACGGCACTCGACAGGGTGGTCGTCGCTGAACGGCACGGCGAAAGCAAGCCCGGATCAACCGGGATTGCGTTCTACTTCCCTAATTCAAGCCTATACCGATCGCCCGTTACTGGCATTCAATCCTATGCGCTGCTGGCGGAACGGTTTACAAAGATCTCCTTGTGGGATGATTTTATGGCATTTCATTATGCGAACCGCAGCTTTGACTTGGACTCGGTTGAGACGGTCAGCCCATCAACCGGCAGCATCACCCGTGCGCCTGGTGGTGCGCAGATCGCTATCACTGGTATTGAGGCGACCTCAGACACAGTTGTGCCTGGTGATGTGATCCGGTTTAGCGCTGACATCGAAGGTGAAAATATCGGTTATGTTTATTTCTTCACCGGATATTATGATCCGACCTCAAACAGCATCCTGGTTGCAGATACGGACTATCTCGAAAGCCCTGAAACACAATCAACAGGAGGTGTTTATTACCCCGTATGGCCTGAAAGTGATGCCTTCCGGATGAATTTTAAGTGGGAGCCAACCCTGTTCACGATCACGGATGGTTCTCAGTCGGCATTAGCCCTGTTCAACCCGGTAAATTATGGTTCCACTTCTGAATCTGCAGAGTATGCCGTTATTGGCACTTACACCTTTGCAGATACCGGGGAATCGCGCAGAGCCGAGATGCTCTTCAGGGATGGGCGTTTGTTCCAGGTGTTTGGTTTCAGCGGCGAGGAGGCAGCAGGTGCGCCAACTGAAATTGAACCTAACGAGGGTGACCGCTTTACGATCCTGGACCAATGGATGACGTTGGATGAGTCTGGCAGTGTCACACAGGTCGAGTATGAAGAAGGCGAAACGCTGATCTTCAACGGCCTGCCGTTTGAGTGGGAACAGGTCTATGCCCCTGAAGGCAATTACCTGGTCGGGTTCATGGTCAGCGATCTGGACGGCAACCGAACACAGGCTTTCACGCAAATTTCAGTTGAATAGTACCTGATTGATAGAACGACAATATCAATCAATCGAGGACATTTGAAGGTTCAATGTCTTATGGTTATTGTCCATTTTCATTTTGCGGAATATTATGCCGGTTATTCTTTGACCAACGGATATTAGGTTTTGAATCGACGATAAAAGACCCGCTCACAATTTCACCATGAAAGAAACATTTGAAAGGTAATTTAGATGAAAAAAATCAAGCTCGTTACTGACACCAATGCCAGCCTGCCAGCAGCGCTTGTGGAACAGCATGGCATAATCGAGGTCCCGATCCACATTCAATTTGGTGATGAGGCATATATCACCGGGGTGGATATTGATGATGCACGTTTGTTTGAGATGATTGACGAACGGAGTGTACTGCCGACCACCGCGGCGCCGTCGCCTTCTGCTTTTGAAGCGGCATATAAGAAAGCGCTGGATCAGGGAGCAGAACAGATTATCTGTATTTGCTGCTCAAGTGAGGTCAGCGCCACGTTTAACGCGGCGAATATGGCGACTGAACAATTCCCCGAGGTTGATATCACCGTGGTGGACTCAAAACAGCTCAGCTTGGCGGAGGGCTTCCAGGTGCTGGCAGCAGCGGAAGCCATTGACCAGGGTAAAACCTTAGATGAGGTTTTATCTGCAATTGAGTCGGTTAAGGAGAGAACAGTCGTGTACGGCGCTCTGCCAACGCTGAAATATCTGGCGATGGGAGGCCGGATGGGCAAGCTCGCTGCCGGGTTTGCAGACACCTTGGAAATCAAACCGATCCTCACTTCACGTGACGGCAAGCTGGACTTACTTGAAAAGGTGCGCACCTGGCGCAAGGCGAAACAAAGGCTGATCGAGCTGGGGCAGGAAAGCGCGCAGGGTGCTGCCATCGAACGCATTGGTATGATCCACGTCAACAATGAGCCGGGCGTAATGGCTTTGTTTGAGGATTTGAAGAGTGTTTTATCGATTGATTCTGAGCCAATCGTATCGGAGTTTACCCCGGGATTATCCGTCCATACCGGATCAGGCGTGATTGCATTCGTGATTTTGAAAGCGTCATAAAGGATAATTCGTAACCTTTCATATTACGAATATCACATCATTTTGTTAGCGAAGATTTGGATTTTTTGCTTATAATATGATTTATTATTATGTGAATTACAGGAGGAAACTCAATGCTAACGATCATCTGTGACAGCACCTGCGATATCCCCGAGGAACTGCTTGAGAAATACAACATCATTGTCGTTCCGCATTACATCATTTGGGGAGAAGAGGAATTCCGAGATCGGGTCAATTTGACCCCCCTGGCATTTTACCAACGTTTGAAAGATGATAAGCAGCGGCCAACCACGGCGCAAGCCAGTGTTGCAGATTTTTTAGACGGCATTCAAAAGGCAGTTGATTGGGGCGCTACCGAAGCGATCATCCTGACTGTCTCGAGCGCGATGAGCGGGGCATATGCCATGGCAACAACAGCCGCTAAACAAGCCGATATCCCTGTCACAGTGATTGATTCTAAGGGGCCGACCATGTCGTTAGGGTGGCAGGTACTGGCAGCCGCCCGTGCCAGGGATGAAGGTGCCACTGTGGACAAGATCGTTGAAAAAGTAGCTGCCGTCCGGCAGAGCCTGGTGCAGATTGTCGCGATGGAAACGCTTGAGTATCTGCAGACGGGCGGAAGGATCGGTGAAGCCGCTAAATGGGTGGGGACAGTTTTGAAGGTCAAACCGGTCGTCTCCATCAACCATCAAAAAGGCGTTGTGACGCCGGTGGGGTTGGCTCGCACGCATAACGCCCTGGTCAAGATGCTTTACAAAAAATTTTTCGACGCTTTGGATGGGGGGAAACGCTTGAGAGTCGCCGTGCTACACGGCAATGCACTGGCAGAAGCTGAGAAATTAGCAGAACGCATCCAAAAGGAATTTGACCCGATAGAAATGATCATCAACATCACCGGGCCTGTATTAGGTGTCAACACCGGGCCAGGTGCTTTAGCACTATGTGGTTATGTAGAAGATTTACCAGTGATTTCTCAATAATGGGCAAAGGCTTAATTAATATTGTAAATGATGAGGCGGGATTTGATTAAGACAAAAACGATCAGGAAAGATCGAATTAAAAATGATAACGGAACATGTACCCAATCTTAAATCTTTCTTAGCTGAACTACATTTTCGTGATATGATAGAAACAGCAATCGTTTCCACTAAAAATTAGTTATATAAGGAGTCTTCTAATGGAAAACCGGCCAAAAATTTTCAATTTTGTGCTGATGTTTGTCATCCTGTTCAGCGCGCTTGGGTTTACCCCCAAAGCTGCAGATGCCGCGGTATTTGTGATGATTAACGAAGTTGATTCTGACACACCAGATACTGATGTGCTCGAATTTGTCGAGCTGTATGATGGCGGTGTGGGCAATACAGCTTTAGATGGGTATGTGCTGGTATTTTATAATGGCAGCAATGACCTATCCTATGCTGCTTATGACCTGGATGGGTACAGCACAGACGCCAATGGCTATTTCTTGTTAGGGAATGCTGGTGTCGTTCCGACGCCATCGATCATTTTCCCCAGCAACGGGTTGCAAAATGGCGCGGATGCTGTCGCACTGTATCAGGATGACGCAACCAGTTTCCCCAATGAAACACCAATCACGCTCACCAATTTGATTGATGCCATTGCCTATGATACCAATGACGCAGATGATGCTGGAATAATGGCCTTGTTAAATGCCGGCCAGCCGCAGGTGAATGAAGGCGGGGGTGCTGGTAGTGCAGTTGATTCGAACCAACGCTGCCCGAATGGTACTGGCGGACTGCGCAACACAGATACCTACACTCAAGCTACCCCAACACCAGGTGCGGAAAATTGTGTCCTGGCAATCTCTGACCCGGTGATCAATGAATTCTCTGCCAGTACAACTGGCACAGATGTGGAATACATCGAGTTTTACGGAGACCCAGATACAGATTACAGTGCTTATACTTTATTGGAGATCGAAGGGGATAGCGAAAGCGCCGTAGGGACAATTGATGAAGTAATCACCCTGGGCACGACGGGCACGAATAGCCTGTATCTTGCTGATTTGTTAGCCAACACTTTTGAAAATGGCACCTTATCGTTATTGCTCGTGAAGGACTTCACTGGCTTATTGGGTGATGATCTGGATACGGATAATGACGGTGTTCTTGATGTTGAGCCATGGTCCGCGGTGGTGGATTCGGTGGCTGTGAATGACGGCGGTGCCGGTGACATCACCTATGGCACGACCACACTTACTGTTGGTTATGATGGATTACCCTTTGCGCCTGGCGGCGCTTCACGCATCCCGGATGGGGCTGATACCGATGCCGTGACGGATTGGGTGCGCAATGATTTCGATTTGGGCGGTATCCCCGGGTATGATGGCACGCTGGTGGAAGGCGAAGCCTATAATACCCCCGGCATGCCAAATATGGTCTATGTGTTGGTTGTGAATGACCCGGTGATCAATGAATTCTCCGCCAGCACGACTGGTACGGATGTGGAATACATCGAGTTTTACGGCGACCCGGAAACAAATTACATTAATTACACTTTGCTTGAGATTGAAGGGGACAGCGAGGCTGCCATTGGTACGATCGATGAAGTGATCACATTGGGTACAACTGACACGAATGGCCTGTATTTAGCTGATCTTTTAGCCAACACATTTGAAAACGGTACCTTATCGTTTTTGCTCGTTAAGGATTTCACTGGCCTATCAGGTGATGATCTGGATACTGACAATGATGGTGTTCTCGATGTAACGCCATGGTCATCCATGATTGATTCGGTGGCAGTAAACGATGGTGGTGCCGGTGATATTACCTATGGAACAACAACTCTGACGGTAGGTTATGATGGATTACCCTTTGCACCTGGCGGTGCTTCGCGCATCCCGGATGGTGCAGACACGGATGCTGTCACCGACTGGGTGCGGAATGACTTTGATTTGGGCGGTATCCCAGGATATGATGGCACGCTGGTGGAAGGCGAAGCCTATAATACCCCCGGTATGCCTAATATGGTCTATGTCGAAGAAGAAATTCCTCTCAAAATCAATGAGTTCTCAGCCAGCACTGCCGGAACAGATGTCGAATTTGTTGAATTTTATGGTGATCCTGAAACAGATTACAGTGCCTACACCCTGCTGGAAATTGAAGGGGATGCTGGAACCGCCGTTGGGACGATTGACGAAGTGATCCCATTAGGGACAACAGACGCCAATGGGTTTTATCTGGTGAACTTGCCTGCAAATACCCTTGAAAATGGAACGCTATCTCTGTTATTGGTGCAGGATTTTACTGGTGCGTTGTATGACGACCTGGACACCAATGATGACGGCGTGTTAGATGTTGAGCCGTGGTCAGATCTGATCGATTCAGTTGCTGTGAATGATGGCGGCGCGGGTGATATGACCTTTGGTACAACCACTCTGACCGTCGGTTACGATGGATTGTCCTACGCACCTGGCGGCGCTTCACGCATCCCGGATGGGTTTGATACCGATGCAGTGACGGATTGGGTGCGCAATGACTTTGACCTGGGTGGGATTCCCGGTTACACAGGCAGCCTGGTGGTTGGCGAAGCCTATAACACCCCCGGTGAATCCAATATCGCCTTTACGCCACCCCCGCCAGAATGCGGTGAGCCTTACACGCTGATTTCAGCCATCCAAGGCAGTGGACTCAGCACGCCTTTCTACGGATTGCCAGTCACCACTCAGGGTATTGTGGTAGGGGACTTCCAGGATACAAACGAGAATGGCTTTTACTTGCAGGATCTTCAAAGTGCAGTGGATGGCGACCCAAGCACATCTGACGGGATTTTCGTTTACTACACTGGTACGGATGTCAAGGTTGGGGATCACATCCGGATCAGTGGCACAGCAACCGAATATTACGATTTGACGGAAATTACTGATATTACGAATTTTTGGACCTGCGCCATTAAACAGCCTCTGCCCGATCCAGGTGTAGTAACACTGCCTGTCACCAGCCTTGATGATTTTGAAGCCTTTGAAGGCATGCGGGTGACCTTCCCGCAGGACCTGGTGATTGCGGAATACTTCAATTTTGACCGCTACGGCGAGATTGTCCTCACGACAGAACGGTTCTTAACCTTTACTGCGGAATATGAACCTGATGTGGCTGGTTTTGCTGCTTCAAATGAAGAATACCGTTTGAACAGCATCCGGCTGGATGATGGCTTGAATGCTCAAAACCCTGACCCGGCGATGCACCCGAATGGTATGGAATTCACGCTTAGCAATTTATTCAGGGGCGGCGATTTGCTGACGAACTTCACGGCTGTGGTGGATTACTCATACGGCGAATATGAGTTCTTGCCCACACAGGGCGCAGATTACACCAATGCCAACCCGCGGCCGGTAAGCCCCGAGATAATAGAGGGTGATGTCAAGATTGCCAGCCTGAATGTCTATAATTACTTCACAACGATAGACACCGGTGCTTACATTTGTGGGCCAGCAGGAGATATGGAATGCCGCGGCGCTGATAATTTGGAAGAACTTGCACGCCAACGGGCGAAGATTGTCGCAGCTTTAGCCGGTATTGATGCTGATATTGTGGGTTTGATGGAGATTGAAAACGACCGCCCAGGGGTTGACCCGGATTACGCTGCGGCAGACCTGGTGAATGGCTTAAACGACTTAATGGGGGTAGGTACCTATAACTATATTGCGACGGGCGCCATCGGCACAGATGCGATCAAAGTCGCCCTGATCTATAAAACCGCAAGTGTTACACCGCTGGGCGATTTTGCCATTCTTGACACTTCAGTGGACGCAAGGTTCCTTGATACTTATAACCGGCCGGTGTTAGCCCAATCCTTTACGGTTAATGCCGTGAATGAAGTGGTCACAGTTGCAGTCAACCATCTGAAATCCAAAGGTTCGGACTGTGTTGCTGTCGGTGACCCGGATCTTGGTGACGGCCAGGGGAATTGTAACCTGACACGACTGGCAGCAGCCCAGGCGGAAGTGGATTGGTTAGCCAGCGATCCGACCGGCGCAGGTGTGAATAACTACGTGATCATCGGTGACCTGAACTCGTATGATAAAGAGGACCCGATTGATGCCATCAAGGCTGGCACCGACGATACCCCTGGCACAGATGATGATTTTGTCGATATGATCTATGAGGTCATCGGTGAAGGTGCTTACAGCTACCTGTTCGATGGACGAGTCGGCTATTTGGATTATGCGATGGTCAATAAAGCCCTCGAACCTTATGTCCAGGATGTTGAAATTTGGCACATCAATGCCGATGAACCGGACCTGATTGACTACGATACATCTTACAAGGCGGATGCCCAGGATGCGATTTATGCACCCGACCCATATCGTTCAAGTGACCATGACCCGGTCATCCTCGCACTGCGCTTCAATAAACCGCCGTTGGCTGTGGATGATGCCTATGAGACGGCAGAGGAAACCGAACTGATTGTCGGTGCGGTGGAGGGTGTGTTAGCGAATGACACCGACCAAAACGGCGACCACCTGACCGCAATGCTCATTGATGATGTTTCAAACGGTACCCTTGTTTTGAATACAGATGGCTCCTTCAGCTACACACCGAATTTGAACTTCTACGGGGAGGATCACTTCACCTATTATGCCTATGATGGCGAAGTGGGTTCACTGCCGGCAACGGTCACGATCACGGTGACCGATATCAGTGATGTGCCGACGGCAATGGATGATACCTATGTGACAGAAATCGATACGACCTTAACCGTCACAGCCCCGGGTATTCTCGAAAATGATTACAGTTTTGACCCGACCGACACTCTATCTGTTATCCGGGCACAGGATGTGGCGCATGGGGTATTGACCCTGAATGCGGATGGTTCGTTCACTTATGAGCCAGAGGTCGGATTCTCTGGCACCGACAGCTTTACTTATATAATCTTCTCAGAAGAACGGGCTGGGGATCTCTCTAATGAGGCGACGGTGACCATCATGGTGCGTGCCTATCCCTTCACATTGTTCATGCCGATTTTTGGCCACTAAGATCAAGATTTGAGTAGAAAAGAGCCTGTCCGCAAGGACAGGCTCTTTTTGTCTATCTTGGATGTTATAAAGTTTTGATGAAATTATTGTAAGGTTGGGCTCAGAAAGTTTTGAAGATTTCCCGATCTAAAATATTCCCGGTAGAGCCGGTTTTCTTCAAAAAGGGATCCAAGAATTTTTTGATAGATTTCCAGCGCGGCTTGATCTGGTGCTGAACCCTTAAGTTTGATCGTCACTGCTTCCCCTTCAAAGTCCACACATAATTTACCTGCGGCACCCCAATAGAGCAGCCCAACTCGAATAACTTCTGGGGCCACAGCGCAGGCAGCAGCCAAATCGTTCAGCGTAGTGTTGCCGCTTTTGAATTGGGCGGCATATTTTGCTAACCCAGCGAGCCTGGCAAGCAGGGCTTTGACATATGAAGGCTGCGGTATTTGACCAAAAACGATGACAGTTTCAGGCTTTACCTTACGCAAGACGTTCTGCAAAACGCTCTGGGATGGGGGCGCCGTCCAGATGACCAGGGCTGGGGCAGTGCCAAGATCGGTTCGGTTCAAACCTGCGATGCCCTCCTGCGCTTCTCCTTCGATCCAGATTGCAGCAAGGGGGTGTTCTTTTAGTATCTGATCCAACTCGATTTGAGGTTGGCTCGACGTGCGGCGGTCAAGGATTGAAAATGTCCGGCTGGCTATTTCTTTCTGACCCTGTTCTGAAAGGCGGGCATCCATCCATTCGACAGTGATCTGAGGTTCGCCCCGGTAATCGCTCTTAGACAGGGTGCAAACGAGGTCAAATTGCGCTTCAGGCAGGGGTTCTTCGCCGCCATTCCACCAGATAATCTTCTGGGTGTTGCTCTCCTCATCCGTGACGATTATCTGGCGGTGTTCCCCCTGCTGACCAACAGCGGCATCCGAGACCACAGCTAGGTTCTGGATCAGATAATGTAAGGGCGGGTTGCCAGTGCCAAAGGGAGCTAATCGCCGAATTTCATCAATGAAATCAAATGTGATTTCGTTGAGGGTGATGGTTTGATCGATCTCAAGCTGGGGAATGTGTTCTACTTCTTTGACCCGCGCTTTGACCTCTGCTTGAATGCCATATCTAACGGGAGATAATGCTTCTGCAGGCAGGGCAAGCCCTGCGGCCATCGGATGTCCCCCGAAGGAGAGCAAATGCTCGGCCTGGGTGGCGATGACTTCGGTGATGTTGACGCCTTCAACAGATCGCGCTGACCCGTGGATCGGGTCCTGCCCGGTCAGCAGGATGGCAGGTTTTTGATAGTCATCTACCAGGCGGCTGGCGACGATCCCGACCACCCCACCCGGCCAATCTGGGTGGTGAAGGATGATGGCTGGTGCGTGGCGGTCTTCGGAGATGTTTTGGAGCATCGCCTCGGCAGCTTTTGTGACTTGCCGGGTATCGAAACGGCGTTTAGCGTTCATCGCATCGATCTGCGATGCAAGCACTCTTGCCCGACCCTGGTCTTGCGTGGTCAGGAATTCGACTATGGGGTTGGCATCGCCAAGACGCCCGATGGCGTTCAGGCGCGGGCCGATCTGAAAGCCGATATGGGATTCATTCAGATGTTGGGGGTTTAGCCCGGCATTCTGAAAAAGCGTTTGTAAACCGACTCTTTTGGTTTTTCGGAGACTTAGCACTCCTTTTTGTAAGAGGTAACGGGTATCGGCAACCTGTTCTGCCACATCTGCCACGATGCCCAATGCTGCCAGTTCCATGTAGTGATCGGAATCAAAGGACTTCTCCAGTTTGGTAAACAAGGCTTCGATCAGCTTGTATGCCACACCGACACCCGGTAGTGTCCGCAGGGGGTGATCTGTTGGCAGACGCTGCGGGTTGACGATGGCGTTGGCATTGGGCAGAGTTTTCCCCAAGGTGTGATGATCAGTCACGATCACCGGGATGTTCAGATTGCGCACGGTTTGGACGTTTTCGTGTTCCGTGATGCCGGTGTCGCAGGTCAGCAGCAGGTCGAAACCGCGGGAAATAAAATCGGATAAATAGGCTTCTTTGATACCGTGGGATTCTTTTTCCCGCACTGGGATGTGGTAACTGACCCGAGCCCCGCAGGCTTGAAGTCCCTCGACCAGGGTGGTGGTCGCCGTCTGCCCATCGACATCAAAATCTCCCCATACCAGGATGTGCTTTCCGTTGCGGATGGCATCCACCAGCAATTGCACTGCGATCATCAAGTCAGGCAGTTCTTCAGGCGGGGAGGGCGTGTACAGGTCAGGATTCAGGAAGGCTTGGGCTGCCTCGACGGCTTGAAAGCCGCGCCGGTAGAGGGTTTCTGCCACCAGCGGATGCCCGCCGATTGCGGTTTGAAATTTTTCGGGCACCTGGATTTTGGGTGTGATGACCCACTGTTTTGTGATCGTCATTAAAATTTTATCTCTGCAATATCTTCAAACGAAACGTCCAGTTCGAAATCTTCAGGCTGTAGGGCAAAATCCTCGAAGGTTTCAAGATCACCCGCCTTTACGCCCCGGTCACAGTGCGAACGGTAAACACAGTATCGGCATTGCTTGAGATCACTGGTGCGGATAAAGTCTTTAGGTGCTTTGTTTTTGATCTCCGCGATCAGATCACTGAAATAGGTGTGGTCTTTACGGTAATCCACATCCGTGTATGGCAATGAGAGCGGCATTTGGGGGTGATTGGCAAACCAGTAGTTCATTGTGATCTGCTCGGCACTGATCTTTGCCCCCGGGTTTAGGCTGGTGATTGCTTCAACCAGCACAAACCGATACAGACGAGTCTGAATTCTTTCTGTCATCCATTCGCTGCGAGGCTTTTTTTGTGAGGTCTTCCAATCAAAAATGATCCAGCGGTTGTTGCCAGCATCCAATATCAGGTCATATTTTGCGACGAGGCGATGCTCTTCAAGGGCGGTGTTGAGGCTGATCTCGACGAATTTCTGGCCGACTAACAGCGGTGCGGCAAATTCGAGAAAATTATGCCACCAGAGCTTGATCTCAGCATCCGGGTCTGATTGTGCCAGCTCGTTGACCCGTTCTTCCGGCACGCCCAGCAGATATTGCTGAATCAGGCGGTGATACCGCGCGCCGGCTTGACCGCGCTGTTCGAACTCGAAGGCATCATCCACCATCAGGGCTGGCCATTTTGTATGCATGATGTAGCGCAGGTAAAACCGGTAGGGGCAATCCACGTAATCCTGCAGGTTGCTTTGGCTGAAGTCGAAATTTGGTGCTAAGGTCATGATCTTCCCTCAAGATAATTGAGCAGTTCCAAGAATGGAAGTGCAGGTACATTCTTGTTGGAAATCCGCCCAGTGTTCCAGGTGACTGTCAGCCATGTGCGAGCACGGGTGATGCCGACAAACAACAAACGAAGTCGTTCGCGGATGAACTCCTGCCGGGCTTCAAGTGACGCCTGCCCGGGCTGATACCAATCAAAAGGATGGTTGCCGAGCAGGGTTTGTAGTTGTGCGACCAGTTCAGACTCGAGGTTCAGTCGATCTTTGACAAACCATTTTTCCGATTGGAACATGTCATATTCCTGGCCGGATGGAAAATTATAGTTATTGACGGAGGTTAGGAAAACGCAGTCCCATTCCAGGCCTTTGGCCTTATGCATGGTCGCAACGAGAACTTTGCCAGGGTAGAGGTCTGGTTCAAACGCTTGTTCATCCTGTGAAAATCCGAGAAACTTCCGCTCATTTTTTGCGATGTTTTTCAACTCGTCTGCAAATTCCGGCAAGCGCCAATCCGGATGAGCGTCACTGATCTGGCGCAGCAGGGTGGATAATTTGTGGGCAAGCGCCAGTTCGGTTGAATCAAGGAATAGGTCCTGTGCAATGGTTAGAATGAGCTGGTCAATCGGCAAGAAGATCGTGTTGTGCCATTGACGTACGACCTCACGGTAGTCGCGTAATTCGGAAAGAATTGAAAGGCTGTCTGCTTCAGCCTCGAATTGATCGAGCCAGACTTCTCCGGCGACGGGCCACAGGTAATCCTCTACCTGGTCACATTTCTGAATAATCCTCGAGACGGACTGATGAAAAGCCCACTGATCTTCATCTTCACGTTCAGCCCTCCGCCAAACCAAGTAGGAAGATGCCAGACTGCGGCTATCGATGGGGTTGCTGAGATAGTGCAGGATGTTGGCGATCGCGCCTGTGGAAAGGCGGGTAGCTGTGGATGATCGAAGCAGGCTGTCCACATAGGGGAGCTTGCGTCGTTTGAGTTCATCCACAAACTTAAACCCACGGCTGTTGCGGGGCGATAAAATCGCAATGGTTTTCTCTGGATGTTCTTTCAGGAATTCCTCTGCCAGGTCAACCACTTCTCGGATTTCTTGGTCTGGCGTCATTTGTTTTTCAATAAATTGGATGCAGTCCGGGCAATCCGGCGGGTTGGGTTGCGGGTCTTTATCGGGCGTGGGTTCGATCAGCGGGGGTGTGAGGGCGGCGCGGACATCGGGGTTAGGATGCGCTGCCTGTGTCCATTCGATCAGGTGGTTGGCCAGATTGATGATGCTGATTGTTGACCGGCCGCTTTCTGGCAAAGAACGGTCGATCACATCCGGCTGATCAAGGAAGTCGATCAGGTATTGTGGGCTGGCTGTTGTGAAGGTTTCGTAGATAGCCTGGTTAGGGTCGCCGACGCGCACCCAGTTGCCACTTTCGCCGGCCAGCAGCGATAGGATTTCTTGCTGGAGCAGGCTGGAATCCTGCGCTTCATCTTCAAGAATATAGGGCCATCGCCGGCGCAGCATTTCGACCAATGCGGGGTCTGACTTCAGGCAGCGCAGCGCCAGGCGGATCAGGTCGTCAAAGTCGACACTGGCCCGGTAGACAAGCGCATCCTGGTACGCCTGGTAAATTTGAGCGCCCATTTCGATCAAAGGCAGGCTGACGGGCGAATCAGAAAGACGATTTTTGAGCATTTCGGGCGTCTGCTGGCGGTCTTTTGCCAGCCGGATGAAAGCAATAGCCAATGTTTCTACGAGAAATGGAAGGTTTTTGGGGTTGTTATAAATTTTTTGCCACTGATATTCTTCGTAATCTAAATAGGGTTCAAAAAAGTCAATATGGGCATTCAGCCAATCTTTGCTCACGCTTTCAATAATGCGCGCTGCTTCGGTTTCATCCATAATCTGGTAGTCGGTGCCCAGCCCCGCCAGGTCAGGCCGTTCGTGGACAATGTCATTTGCTAACCCATGCAGTGTACGCACACGGTAGCCGATGCCAGGCATGATATTTTGTGCTTGCAATTGGGTTGAAATCCGGCTTGAGAAATTATCCACGGCGGCATTGACCAGTGTGACCACTAATATTTCCTGATCGGCTTCGATTTTTGCGTTTTGGATCAGGTTGGCTGCTAAATAGGAGAGAGTCCATGTTTTGCCGCTGCCAGGCACGGCGCTGATTCCCATCTTACCCTGCTGATATTCTAAAATCCGCTTCTGACCGGGGCGAAGTTTGATGATGTTATCGCTCATGATTCACCCCTTCTTGCGTTTTGACGAGCTTCGTGAATGATGCGGATCAATAGACCCCGGTTTTCGTAACCACGCACATCCAGTTCGCTCATGCCGAGGTAAAGCTTCTCACGGCAACGATTGAGCAATCCTAATGACATCCGGCTGAGGGTTTGGTAAGCAGCCCTGATTTCATCTTCGGCATCCCACTTTTCGTCTTTTTCCCAATGGCGGCTGAGCACGTAGGGGTGGGTTAGAGGCTGATCAAGGCGCTGATACCAGCTTGGGCTGCCAATATCGAGCCAAAACTGAACATCGACCGGGCGGTTGCTGATCAAAAAGGTGTAGGCTGGGGCAAGAAAAACCGCGTCTTCCGATTTTTCTTCCCAAGATTGGATGTACTGCGCGGCAATCACACCATCCTGCACCATCTGTACATATTCTTTGCCAATCGAAAAGGTTTCAGTTGGCAATTGGGCACCCACCGCCCAGCGGAATTTTTGGATGGACTCGATCAGGTTGGCGATGGTATTGCCGCTGTTTAGATTGTTATGAAAACCGAATCCGGGTTGGCTGAGAACCTCACCGAACAGACGGTTGAGGAAGAAATCAAGGGCAAGGTTTTCGTCCTGTCGTGTCGCTTCGAGCCAACTGCGCAACACATCGTAACGTTGACCGACCCGGTATGTGATGCGATCTCGGTGTTGGGGTGGGACGGATTCAAAGGGCTGCAGCAGGCTATCCTCCGACGCGGGATGGTAGACATAGGCGGTCAGAAGCTGTGCCCTGACCAGGTCTAATTCCTCTATGACCTGCATCAGGGCAAAAGCGAGGTTGATCCTTTTGGGCAGCATGTCCCATTCGGGGAAGGCCAATGTCGCCAGGGTGAGCATGGTCTGGGTGGCGGGTTCATCCCTCAGCGAGCGGGAAGGACGATGGGATTGGTTGGGAACGTCAAGCTTATCGAGCTGGTTGGAGAGCGAAAATCGCAGCACATCTGGCATAAATGGCGCTAAAACGACGATTTCACCGGGCGGCATGCCCTCATCGACCAGTTCTTTGATCTTACCAGCGACCCATTTGACCATCGCGGGGAAGTAACGGATTTTTTCCTCTGGGATGCGCATCGCAGAATGTATGGAGTCAAAGGATGGCTGGGGGTTTTGTGGAGGTTCGCCTGTTAGCCTGGCAATGGCATTCTGGATACCAGACTTGATCTCCGAAATCTCAGGGGATGAAACCAGGTTGCCGGAAAATTGAATGTTTTCATTGCACGCTTTCCGGACTGAAAAGGCGCTTTGCACATCTGCACCAAGGAAGAAGCGGTAACCGGCATACGAGTCGAAGATTACCATTGCAGATTCGAAGTCGGGAATCCACTCGTGAAGGATATCGTGGGTGACGGGTGTATCCTCTTCGATATTGTCAACGATCAGGTGCCGGTAAGATTGCGTCAGATGCTGGCGGCACAGGGGTGAAGGCCAGAGATATTTGATGAAGATTTCGACCTGTAACGAAAAATCGAGCAGGTTGTTTTCAAAGCAAAAATTGCGAAAACGGCTGGCACAAAATTGAACATCATCATAAATCCGCAGTTGACTGGCGTCACCAATCCAGGCGGATTTTAAACGAGCACCAATCTCCTCTACCGGGAACCCTACGATGGCGGATTTGTTGAGGTTGTCTAAGATTTGTGAGTAAATCCGGTTGCGATTGATGGTCAGGCTATCAAAAAAGCCCTGCTCTTCAATCAACGGACGTACAATATGTGCCATGTAATATTGCGCAGTTTCCAAGGTGAGAAAATTCGGGGGCAGGTCGGGTTGTGCTACACCCGCTGGCTTGCTCGCAATCGGCCAAAAAAGGTCCACCATCCGACGGGCTAACCCGCCGATGGTCACCGTGTTGACCAGGCTGTTGGTCACCTGATCAAGATTTAATAATGCTTCCTGGTAAGGCGCAGCTAAAGCCCGTTGCGGAACAAAGATGAGGATTTCATGTGCAGGGATGCCTGATTCCAGTAATTTCTTCAGCCAATGTGTTCCTGCAGTGGTCTTCCCCGAGCCGGCTGGACCGTGAAGAAATCGCTTTGATGTGAGCGGTGCGTTGAGCAGTGTTTGTTGTTCGCGGGTTAATGGCATGTTTCTATTATAGCTGATTAGAGGTCGGAAGGACTCTGGCATCTCAGGTATAATTGCGGAGCATAAAAATATCTAAACCTGAAAGGATTTACCTCTATGATTAGTGATCTGGCTCCCTTTTTCTCACCAAAAGGTGTCGCAATCATCGGCGCATCAACCAATCCCCAAAAATTAAGCCATGGGATTTTGAAGAACCTTAAAACCTATGGCTATGACGGTGGTATCTATCCCATCAATCCGAAAGCTGAACAAATTTTAGATTTACCCTGCTACGCTGATGTGGCTGATGTGCCTGACCCGGTTGAACTGGCAGTGGTCGTGCTGCCCGCGCCAATGACGCCTGCCGTGCTGACTGCTTGCGGAGAACGCGGGATCAAGGCGGTGATCATCATCTCTGGCGGTTTCCGTGAGGTGGGTGAGGGCGGCGTGGCGTTGGAAGAAGAATGCCAGGCGATTGCCAATCAGTACGGCATGCGGTTAATTGGGCCAAACTGCGTCGGGACGATGGATCTGCATACGGGATTGAACACCACCTTTATTGAAGGGGTTCCGGATACCGGCTCAATCGGCTTTTTGTCCCAGTCAGGCGCGGTGTGCGGTGGCGTTGTGGATTATATTGCCGATAAACACATTGGGTTTTCACATTTTGCCAGCCTGGGAAACGAGCTCGATGTGGATGAAACGGATATGATCGCTTATTTCGGTGAACACCCTGAGGTGAAGGTGATTGCGGCTTATTTAGAGGGGATCCAGGATGGCGAGAAATTTCTGCGTGTGGCAAGCGAGGTTTCCCGCAACAAACCCATCGTGCTGCTCAAGGCTGGCCGGTCTGATGCCGGGGCCAAAGCGGTATCCTCGCATACGGGATCGCTGGCAGGTGCATACACGGCATACCAGGCCGCCTTTAAACAAGCCGGTGTGATCGAGGTTCAGGATTTGTCATCGTTGTTTGATGTCGCCTGGGCTCTGAGCTGTCAACCCCTGCCCAAAGGAAGCAATGTGGCGATCTTTACCAATGCCGGCGGCCCAGCAGCCCTGGCATCAGATTCGCTGGCAGATAATGGTTTTGATTTACCGACACTTTCGAAAGACAAGCAGGCGCAGTTAGCTGAGCGGTTGAACCCCAGCGCACAGGTAGCAAACCCTGTGGATATGCTGGGCGGTGCAGAGCCAGGCGAATTTGATCACTGCCTTTCAACCTTGCTGGATGACCCGGATGTGGATGTTTTCCTTCCAATCCTTGTGCCACAAGCCCTTGTCAATCCGGCAGATGTCGCCCGTGCGATCGTCAAAAACGCGAAAAGAACTGACAAAACCGTGATCACCTGCATGGTCGGCGAGCAAAGTCTGGATGACGCGCGCCGTGTCCTGCATGAAAATGACGTGCCGATGGTGATTTTCCCTGATGTGCCCGGGAAGATTCTGGGTGCAATGGCTAAGTATCGTGATTGGTTGTCGACAGGTCAGATGCAGGCATTCGAGTTTACAAATTTAGACAAAGGCCGCGTTGAAAGGATATTGTCCACCGCAGGGGGAAGTGTGTTAGGTGAAGCAGAAACCCGGCCGGTTTTGGCCGCGTACGGGATGGATTTGGTTCCCGGTGCGGTGGCATTGGACGCGGATCAGGCTGTTTCGATTGCCGACGAGATCAGTTACCCGGTGGTGGTCAAAGTTGTTTCACCGCAGATTTTGCATAAGTCTGATTTTGGCGGGATTGCGCTCAACTTAAAGACGCCACAAGCTGTGCGGGAAGCTGTCCTCAATATACGGGAAAAGGTCACGAAAAAAATGCCCGATGCTGAGATCAGGGGATTTTTAATAGAGAAAATGGCGCCTGAGGGTTTTGAAGTGATCGTTGGGATGCGTCACGATCCGACCTTTGGCCCATTGATGATGTTCGGGATGGGGGGCGTGACCGTGGAACTGTTCAAAGACGTCGGATTTGGGATTGCGCCCTTAACGGTTGAGCAGGCACAGGAAATGATCATATCCACCAAAGCTGGCTTATTGCTGAATGGCTATCGCGGCGGTCAGGCTTATGATATTCGGGCGGTGGTTGATGTGATTGGGCGCCTGAGCCAATTGGTGTTGGATTTTCCATCCATCTCAGAAGTGGAGATCAATCCGCTGCTGGTACATCCTGAGGGGCAGGGCGCCAGCGTTTTGGATGCCCGGATGATCCTTAAAAATGCGTAAATCGAGGTTGGTATGATCTTATTAAGTATTGCGATTGTAATTGCCCTATTGGTCACGATTGTTTTGCCGATCGTGTTTGGGTTGTTTTTGAACACGCGGCTTAAGGTCGCCTGGCGGGTACTCAGCTACGGCGCGCTGGCCTATTTTGTTGTTCAAGCCCTGAGCTCACTGTTGTATACCGGCATAGGTTCAATCGGGGTGACGGTCTCACTTGGGGGTTCAGAAATGACCCTGTCAGCCGCACAGATCGCCCTGAGTGTGGCTCTCGGCGCTTTGCTGGGGGTTCTGGTGCGCTGGGGAGCGATGAAGTATATCAAAGAAGACCTGCAGAACCTGGAGGCAGCCTATGGGATTGGCGTGGGGTATGGCACTGCAGAGAGTGTGATGCTGGTCGGACTGCCGTTGCTGGCGACTTTCGTGGCCATGCTGCAGAATATCAATATCGATCCGCTGACCACGACGCTTGAACCAGAATTCGTTGCCCAGATAGAAGAACTCTGGCAAGTATCGTCTCATATTCCATTACTGGGGGCATTGGAGCGGGTTGCCGCTTTTGTGATGCACCTGGCGGTGACGATCTTGATTTTGCAGGTGTTCAAACGCAAGAATGCAAAATGGCTGGCAGCCGCATTTGGCCTTGAACTTTTAGTGAACGGTCTGATTGTTGGGATGGCTGAAGCAGGCGTTCAGTATGGGTGGATCATTCTTGTGTCGCTTGTTTTGATGGCAGGGAATTTGTACCTGCTTTACCGTTTGCACGCCTTTGAATTCGATATCACCAAGGCTGGTGGAGACGTGCAGGTCGAACCCTAAATTAAAGTAATTAATGGAATTCACAAATAAAAACTCCCCCGGGTTATTGAAATCACGGGGGAGTTTTTATTTTTGATATGTTGAGTTATAACGCTTTCTTATCTTTTGGCTTGGGTACGCCCATCCCATTATAATCAAAACCTAGGTCATGAAGATCCCCCCCGTCCCAAATATTGCGTCCATCGATGATCACATTGCCACGCATTTTGGCTTTGATACGCTCAAAATCTAAGGATTTGAACTCGTTCCATTCTGTGGCAAGCAGTAATGCGTCCGCATCCTGAGCGACTTCATAGGGGTTCTGTCTGAGCTGCAGGTCTGGGATTTCTCGCTTGCTAGCTTGCATTGCCTGGGGGTCAAAGGCCTGCACGGTTGCACCGCGTGCCAGCAACAAACGGATGATATCCAGCGCAGGTGCATCGCGTGTGTCGTCGGTGTTGGGTTTGAAGCTGAGACCGAGCACACCAATTGTGCGTCCGTCAAGGCTGCCAAGCGCATTTTCAAGCTTGTTCACAGCACGAATGCGCTGGTTGCAGTTGATGTCCATCACCGCCTGGAGGAGTTGCGGGTGGGCACCGCGCACTTCAGCCATGTGGGCTAAAGCCTGTACATCTTTCGGGAAGCAGCTGCCACCCCAGCCAAGACCGGCATCTAAAAAGGCAGGCCCGATGCGTTTATCCATGCCCATGCCGCGTGCAACTTCACGCACATCTGCACCGAGGGATTCGCAGATATTGGCGATTTCGTTGATGAACGAGATGCGGGTGGCTAAAAAGGCGTTTGAGGCGTATTTGATCATCTCAGCGGTGCGTAAATCGGTGATCATGATCGGCGAACGTAGGGCTTCATACAGGTCAGCGACTTTTTCAGCTGCCTCTGGATTTGTTGAACCAAGAACCACGCGGTCAGGGGACATAAAATCATTGACGGCCGAACCTTCACGCAGAAACTCGGGATTTGAAACGACACTAAACGGCGGGGGTTGATGACCGTTCAAATCATTGATGATCTCTGCCACAAGATCGCCTGTGCCCACCGGCACAGTGGATTTGTTGACAATGATAATTTCGTGTGAGAGGTTCTTCCCGATGGATTCTGCCGCCATTTTGACATATTTCATCTCGGCATCACCATCGGCATCAGAGGGTGTACCAACAGCGATGAAGGCAAATTCAGCATCCTGCAAGCCTACGGCATAGCTGGTGGTAAACGTCAGCCTGCCGGCTTCGACATTCTGATCGACAAGCTGCTTCAAGCCTGGCTCATAGATTGGCATAATCCCCTGTTTGAGTTGTTCAATCCTGGTTTCATCGATGTCGAGGCAGGTCACATTGTGACCCATATCCGAAAAACATGTTCCCGTCACCAGGCCAACATATCCTGTACCAATAACACAAATTTTTGCCATTCATCTCCTCCAATGCTGGGCGGCGGCATTCGCTCAATAATTGTTAGACAGGTAATTATTATAACAATGATTAGTAAAAGTGACGAATTTCCGTTAAAATAAAAACAGCCGCAAGGGCTGTTCTTTTTGTGAGCCAACGGAGGGATTTGAACCCTCGACCTGGCGCTTACGAAGCGTCTGCTCTACCGCTGAGCTACGTTGGCGTGCTAACTGGCGTGCCAACGATTATACCAGTATTAAACCAATCTTTTCAAGATGTTTGGCGGAGATTGATCCAATGAATATTGCCATGATTTCCTATCACACCTGCCCCCTGGCTGTATTGGGCGGCAAGAACACTGGCGGGATGAATGTTTATGTGCGGGAATTGACCCGGTTCTTAGGGCGGGTGGGGGTGCATGTGGATGTATTCACCCGATCGATGGATGAACACATCCCACAGGTATCGCACGATTTGGGATATTTTAACCGCGTGGTTCATATCCCGGCTGGACCGGAAGTGTTTCTCACGAAGAATGAACTCATGGAATACACAACAGCATTTGCAGATGGGATATTGGAATTTGCTGAAAAAAAGCAGGTTAAATATGACCTGGTGCATGCCCATTACTGGCTCTCTGGTGTGGCGGGTGAGGTCCTCAAAGGCGAATGGGATGTGCCAATGCTGCAGATGTTTCACACATTGGGGTTGATGAAGCAGCGTATTGGCCGCTCCGCCGAGGAGCTTGAAGGTAATTACCGTATTGAGGGGGAGCGGCAGGTGATGGTTGCGGCAGATCGGATCATAGCAGCAACCGAGGCGGAACAGTCTCAGCTTGAATCGTTATATGGCGTCAAACCTAATAAGGTGAATATCATCCCACCGGGGGTCAATGTGCATCATTTTTATCCCATCCCCAAGGATGAAGCCAAAGAAGCTATAGGCATCTCGCCCAAAGACCGGATGGCATTATTTGTGGGTCGGATTGAACCCTTGAAGGGCGTTGATACACTTATCCGAGCAGTGGCTGATGTCAAACGGAATTGTGTTTCATTTGAATGCCCACACTATCTCGCCATCATCGGCGGCGACCCAGAAGGAAAGGATGAGCAGATCTCTGCTGAGATGGAGCGTTTGCAGGCGTTGTGCAAATCTTTGGACCTGGAAGAGATGGTCTTGTTCTTAGGCAAGCGCGGACAGGATACACTGCCATATTATTATTCAGCGGCAGAGGTGGTCGTGATGCCCTCTTTTTACGAGAGTTTTGGTATGGTGGCTCTGGAAGCCATGGCGTGCGGCACACCGGTAATCGCCTCGCGGGTGGGCGGGTTAGCCTACCTGGTGAAAGATGGTGAAACAGGCTTTTTCGTCCCAGCGCAGGATCATGAAGCGCTGGCGCAAAAGCTGCGGCTGCTGTTTGTGGAAAAAGACCTGCGCAAGAAGATCGGTGCACAAGCAGCTGCTTATGCCAGGGATTTTAGCTGGGAGAATATCACTGCCCAAATGCTTGAGATATACCATCAAATGATTCATGGCGATTAGTACGGCCCCTGGTTTACGTCTTATTTACCTTATAAAGGCTTATTCTTATTGGTGTCTTTTTGGGGGTCTTTGTGGATGCGGTGTGCCCGTTGGATGATGTCCTTACCAAAGCGCTCACGCAGACTGTCAACCGCATCGGTTAATTTGGATTCCTTAAGATAATCATCTTCCCATAAGCCTAATTGATGGATAGGTGCGCCCAATCCGCTAACACCGACACCAATTAACCGTACGGGTTTGCCTTTTGGCCAATTTTGTTCGAACAGCTTGACGGAAGTTTCGTAAATTTCCTGATCAAGATTGGTTCGGGATGGGAGGGTGGTTTGGCGTGTGATCGTGCTGAAGTCTGACCAGCGCAGCTTGATCTGGATCGTGCTGCCTGCCAATTCTGACTTACGCAGACGCCTGCCAACCTGCTCAGAGAGACTGCGCAAGGTTTCCAGAAGGATCTTCTTTTCTTTCAGATCTTTTGCAAAGGTGATTTCATTGCTGACGGATTTTATATCGTGTTCGGTTTCGATGGCTCGGTCATCGATGCCAAGCGCACGCTGTTTGAGATCAGGACCAAACCGTCCAAAGAGCATCTCGAGGGTTTCGTCAGGTGTATTTGCCAAAGCGCCTATGGTGCGAATACCCAAACTGGCTAATTTTTCAGCCGTTTTTGGGCCGACACCCCACAGGGATTGCACGGGAAGGGAGGCGAGGAAGGCTGCTTCGGTTCCCGGCTGGATAATTGTGATCGTGTTAGGTGGATGGGGGCTTTTCTTTTGTGATTTACCCCAATCGTTGGCAATTTTTGCGACTAACTTGTTGGCAGCACCACCGATTGAGATCGGCAGGTGCAATTCCGAGTTGACGCGGTGCTGTAAATCTTTGGCGATGTCGTGTATTGGGTCAGGGATCCCGGTCACATCCATAAAGGCTTCATCAATGGAAATGATTTCAATGTAGGGCGTGATTTCGATCAGTGCCATGACCTTTTTCGACACATCACTGTAATTGCCATGACGTGAGGAAATAACGATCAGATCCGGGCAGAGCTGCTGGGCCCGGCTCATCGGCATCGCAGAGCGCACACCGAACATCCGCGCAGCATAAGAGCAGGATGCAACCACCCCGCGTTGATTGGCGCGGCCCCCGACTGCAAATGGTTTGCCTTTTAGCGATGGGTCGTGCAGCTCTTCAACTGCACAAAAGAAAGCATCAAGGTCAAGATGCAGGATTTTCCTTGTCATAATTATGATTATACAACAGCTGCTTTTCGTAAATTTCTCGGATGGTATCTTCAATCGGCTGATCATTCACTTCGAGGTCGGCAATCCGATAAGACTCAGAGAGTTTGTGGATCAGATGTGACGCTGACACGGTGTCACGCATGAAGGAATACACAACATTATTCCCTTCCATTTTTATGATATCTGCCTCTTCGAGGACTGGCTCAGGATAAATTTCTGCAAATTGGACGCTGAGGAACCTGCGTCCGCCATAGGTTTTGAGGAGGTGATCCAGCCTGCCATCGAACACGATTTTTCCATGATCGATGATCATCACTCTTTCGCATAGTTTGGCCACATCGGCGATGTCATGGGTGGTTAATAGGATGGTCGTGCCTCGTTCACGGTTGATGAACTGAATAAATTCGCGAATACGTTCTTTTGCAACGACGTCCAGCCCAATGGTGGGTTCATCTAAAAAGACCAGTTTCGGGTCGTGCAGCATGGCTGCGCACAGATCAGCCCGCATGCGCTGACCAAGTGAAAGCGACCGGACCGGGGTATTTATAAACGCGTCCAATTCAAGGATCTCTCGAAACATTGCCAGGTTTTTCTTGTAAAGAGGATCAGGGATCTCATAGATATGCTGCAAGAGGGTCAAGGAGTCGGATAACGGGAGGTCCCACCAGAGGGTTGTGCGTTGCCCAAAGACCGCGCCGATGTGTTTGACGTAGGTTTTGCGTTCCTTCCAGGGGATGTAACCGTTGACCCTCACTTCCCCTAATGTGGGCACGAGCAAGCCGGTCAACATTTTTATGGTGGTTGATTTTCCCGCGCCGTTTGGACCGATATACCCGACCAGTTCACCGGGTTGGATGTCGAAATTGATCTGGTCTACCGCTTGTACAAGATCATATTTACGGTCAAACAAGTTGCGAATTGCCCCGAGGTACCCTTTGTGGTCGTGATAAATTTTGAATGTTTTTACTAAATTTTGAACGTGAATGATGGATGACATGGTTTAACTTCCTGTGCTCTGGTAATTTTTGACCCCGAAGCGCCAAAACCGCAACGCAATTAGAAACATGCCGGCTGCGATGAAAGGGGCTAGAAACGCAAAAAAGGCTGGCGAGCCCAACGGATTTGGCTTGTTGAGGATATACACAGCGGGGTAGTAGCTTAGAAAAATTGCCGGAACGATAAAGGTGAAGATCAACCGAATAGACCGGGGGAAAATGTGCATGGGATAAGACATCACCTCGCCGCCGCCATAGGTGAAAACGTTGAGAATTTCCAGGCGATCCATCGTCCAAAAAGTGGTGGTTGCACCGATAATGAACAGGCTGCTAAAAAATAATACCTGGCTGATTACTAAAATCGGTATGTAGAGCACTTTCATAACGCTGAGGCTGGCGTGAATCTGGATAATACTGAAGATGAGGATGACCATTCCCTCAGCAATCCTGCCGAGCCGGCGGAGAACAAATCGGGATCCGAGCACCTGTAAGGTGATATTTACAGGCCTGAGTAGCAATTGATCAAATCCCCCTCTGCGAACCATCGGGCCGAAAGAGTCGTAATCAAACCCGCTGAAGAACATATCCATTATGCCGAAGCTGAATTCAGTGATACCCCATACGAAGGCGACTTCGCCCAGGTTCCAACCCCCAATTTGGTCGAACCGGATGAGCGTCAGCCCGAACGCTACAAAGAAAAAACCCTGGATCAAAAGAGAGCTGAGCACCTCTAAGATGAAGGATGTGGGGTATTGGAGCTGCGAGCGCACCTGGATCTTGAGTAGTTTTGCCAGAAGGGAAAGTGAACGTTTCATGATCTCATCCGCCCTGGATAACCAATTTCCGCACGCCGCGGTTGAGGATGATGTGATCGAGGACCACCAAAATAACAATCCACGTGAATTGCACGATGAGTGATTTTGCTAGCTCGATCCCGGAGACATTGCCAATAAACACCTGGATTGGGATATAAACACTGGCACCAAAGGGGCTTAAGCGTGAAAACTCTGCCAGCCAATCTGGGAAAAGTGCCAGGGGGAAGAAAAAACCGGAGAAGGTCCAGCTCAAGCCAAAGGCAAAACGCCCGATACCGATTGCGTTTGGCGTCCAGAAGGATGCCAGGTTGACCATGAACCGCCAGCCGAAACTGATCAGCAAGGCAAACAACAGGGAAAGCAAAAATGCACCCCATTGCAGAAGCGAAAGTGGAAGGACGACATCATAAAACAGCGCAAACACCAAAAAAAGCGGCACGCCGCGGATGAGGAGTGTGCCGAGGGCGCGGCCAGCGTCGACCCCCAGCCAATAGAGAAAGTAATCAAGCGGTTTTAGAAGGTCTGACCCGACCTGTCCATCATAGACAGTGTGCATCAATTCGTACCAGTGGAAGAAACTCAGGTAGCCGATCATTGCCTGGGTTAAACCAGCATAAGTGATGGCGCCTTGAAGTGAGAGCCCGTTGACCGAGGTTTGCTCCCGGTAGAGCGCAATCAATACAGATGCTCTGAAGAAGCCGAACATAAGATTGGTGGCGAGCCCTGAGAGATTGGCGGCGCGATAAGTAAGCTGCCGGCGGAAGGAGATACGAACGGTTGCCAAGAAAGCATTCATTTATTCAAACTCGTTTGGCTGATATTGGACGATTGCTGATTATATCATATCTGCGTTTTTTGTCTCTCTAAATATGGTTTGAGGGGTGCTAAAAGAAAAAGGCCATATCTTTGCGATATGGCCTTTGGAATGTCTTGTGTTTGATTACACATCCAGGTTGCGGACTTCTTTGGCGTGAGTCTGAATAAAACGTCTGCGCGGCGGCACCTTTGCGCCCATTAACATGTCGAATGTGCGGTCTGCTTCGGCTGCATCTTCGATGCTGACACGCAGTAAGGTGCGGTTGTCAGGGTTCATGGTGGTGTCCCAGAGCTGCTCAGGATTCATCTCCCCTAAACCCTTATAGCGCTGCAATGAATACCGACCGCCGTTGGAGGTGATTTGTTTGATCAGTTTTTCTTTGGCCTCTTCGGTGTAGACGTATTCTTTTTCTTTGCCATGAGTGATTAAGTAAAGCGGCGGTTGGGCGATGAAAAGGTGGCCGCTCTCAATCAATGGCTGCATATATCGGAAGAAGAAAGTCAACAGCAGGGTGCGAATGTGCGCACCGTCCACATCAGCATCGGTCATGATCACGATGTGCCCATAGCGTAAGCCTTCCAAAGAAAATCCATCACCGATGCCTGTTCCCAGGGCGGAGATCAGGGATTTGACCTCGCGGTTATTGAGGATCTTATCCAATCGTGCTCGCTCAGTGTTGAGGATCTTGCCGCGTAAGGGTAGGATCGCTTGAAAGTGACGATCTCGCCCCTGTTTGGCTGAACCCCCAGCCGAATCACCCTCGACGATATACAGTTCTGTCCGTTGAGGATCTCGCTCTGAGCAGTCTGCCAATTTCCCCGGCAGGGTCAGGCTTTCTAATGCCGATTTGCGGATGACGAGATCGCGAGCTTTACGGGCTGCAGCCCTTGCCCTGGCGGATGTCAGACATTTCTGAATGATCTTCTTTGCCGTGGATGCATTTTGCTCAAAGAAGGTGTTCAGTCCATCGCTCAGAACTTGCTGAACGTAGGTTTGCACTTCGGGGTTCATCAATTTGACTTTGGTTTGGCTTTCAAATTGGGGGTCGGGATGTTTGATACTGACGATTGCGGTGAGTCCTTCGCGAGTGTCGTCACCAGAGAAGTTCGGGTCAGAATCTTTTAATAGGCTATTCTTACGTGCGAAATCATTGATCGAGCGGGTCAGGGCAATTCTGAGCCCGGTGAGGTGCGTTCCGCCATCAATCGTGTTTATCGTATTGGCAAAGGCATACACTGATTCGGAATAGGCATCTGTATATTGGATAGCAACTTCAATGCCCACATTATCGATCTCTTTTTCCAGGTAAACCACATCGTGGAGCGCATCCCGGTTGTTATTGAGGTATTTGACCATCGAAGAGATGCCGCCTTCAAAATAGAACGTAATCTCTTTGTTGTCCCGTTCATCTTTCAAGTGGATTGTGACCGCCCGGGTGACAAAAGCCATCTCTCGAAAGCGTTGGGCAAGGGTGTCGAATTTATAGGTAACCTCGTCTTTGAAGATTTTCGGGTCGTAGCGGAAGGTGGTGACTGTCCCTGATCTGGAATTGGGGGATTTGCCGATGACCTTTACTGGTGCTTGGGGTTTTCCCTCTAAATAGCGCTGGTAAAATTCTTTGCCATCGCGATACACCCGCACTTCACACCATTCTGAGAGGGCGTTGACAGCAGATGAGCCGACGCCGTGTAAACCACCTGAAACCTTATAACTGCCGCCGCCAAACTTGCCGCCAGCATGCAGGGTGGTCATCACGACTTCAAGCGCAGATACTTTCTTCTCAGGGTGAATATCCACAGGGATGCCGCGGCCATTATCTTCAATGGTCACACTTTCATCCTCATGAATGGTCACATTGATCCGATCACATTCGCCTGCTAAAGCCTCATCGATGGAGTTGTCTACAACCTCGTAGATGAGATGGTGCAGGGCTTTTATGTCCGTGCCGCCAACGTACATACCCGGGCGCCGACGTACGGCTTCGAGACCTTCGAGGACTTGAATATCATTTGCATTGTAAGAAACTGGTTGTTTAGTCAATCTTAATTCTCCGCTTTCTGGTTGAGATAATTGCTCGATTATGCAGATTTTAATGTGTTGTTCATAACGGTTTGTGTGAAGGTTGCTGCATCAATGAAGTAATGAAAGGAGGCTGCCACGACGGCCGTTACCACAAAGGCATGTCCAAAAATCCCGATGATCAAAAACCAGTTATCGACCGGTGGTGTTTGCCACAACAAGTCCATCCCTTCAATCAACACATAAGATAAGAGGATGAACCATGCAGTCTTTGTCATCGATGTTCTGACCACGCTGATGCTCGTCATCATGGCAGAGATCAGGTTTTGTCTGAAGAGGAAGATGCTGTGAGGGGTGAAGATCAATGGCATCAACACCCACAGCAGGACCATCCCGGCAATGATAATCACAAATTGGCTGATCGTAGGACTGACGAGGGTGATAAGTGTGAACATGATCATAGCAGGGATGCTCAATATGATCAAAATGATGATGAGAAGAATGGGCATTAGGATAATTTGGAAAAATGTCCTCATCAGCGAAGCAAGGGTTCTGTCGTTTGTCGGTTTGATGATTTCTGTTGAAATATTCTTAAGATAAAGATTTGCTATGAAGAACCCGACCAGCAATAACAAAAACCATATCCCCAGCACCTGAGAACTGTTTTCCAAATTGAAGATCAATGGTTGCCCCAATGGATTAAGAAAAGGGGGTTTGGAGACCATCAAACTGGGTACGCCGATCGGCAGGGTGCGAAGCGTGGTTGCCAGGTTGAAGTTCGCGAGAAATTCCTGCCATAACAGGACATAATCTTTGATGGCACTCGCGTATTCGGTGTTGCTGATCCCGGGTATATTTTCGAGGGATTGAACTATCGGCAGGAAGTAACGATCCACCCGCCAGGCTGGCCCAAACCACAGAAAAAGGTCGAGTAGAACAGGGAAGAGGATCAGGTAGGGTTTATTAGCAATGGTGTTGAACCCCGCCAGCAGTGCCTGTGTGATATTTGGTGATTTGATTTTATTTTCAGAACTTGTGTTCATACAAAGATTAATTTTACCACATCAGACCTCTGAAGGCTATAAATCAGACAAATCTCTTACGGAGTACCTGTGCTGTCGCTTCATTTAATTAACAAAATTTTGTTTTAGAACTGCTAATATGCAATCAGGTTCAGCATGGTAAAATACGAACATGAAATTACGTAAATCCCTGCCTGAAATCAATCGGCTTTCAATTGTGTCTGCAGCGATTATTCTGGCATTTGGTCTGACTCAACTCGTTTCTTTCCCGGCGCAACAAATCTCTTTTGGACTGATTGGGATTTTAATTGAATTCACGCTGGATTTTAATGCTGTTGTGACCGTCCTGACAGTGATGCTTGCTGCTGCGGGAATGCATTGGTTGATCCTATCACACCCTGATCATGATCAGTATCGGGCGTGGTGGGAATATGTTCGCCACTGGATCGTTCCCATTCTGACAACGATCGTGATTGGGGTTGTATTGAATGAGTTTGCTGGTGAGCCTTATTGGTGGGTGATCTTCCTGATGGGGAGCCTGGTTCTGATTGCTGTGTTCATTGCTGAATTCAATGTTGTTGCCGCGGATTCTTTCCAGCACCCTTTGGCAGCGATTGGCTTGACGGGGTTGTCGTTTGCGCTCTTCTTGTTATTAAGCATTGCAGTCTATTCAGCAGGTATGCGTTTGTATATCCGAATCCCGTTGTTAGGTGTGGGCGCAATGATGGTGATTTCACGCTCACTATACCTGCGTTTGGGTAAGTGGCACACATTGTGGAGTTTGATCGGTAGTTTGATTGTGTCTGAAATTGCAGTGGGGTTTCACTACTTGCCACTTTCGCCTACCCAATTTGGCTTGATGCTCGTGGGTGCGGCTTACGCTTTGACGGGGATCGTATCTGGTATTGAGGAGGCGCGTAAAGGTTTGGCGTTTTGGGGCGAACCGTTGGCAATGCTGGCTCTGACTGTGTTGGTGGGATTGGTTTAGGGGGGTTAAACATGCGCCCCGATGGGGGCATTTTCTTCTTCGTCAATCGTTTTGTAATATAGCGATCGCAAATTCCGGCGATGGAGTTCACTGGCAAGCCCGCCCAGCAGGATTCGGCTCTTACCGCATGCCTCCACACCAATGCTATCCAAAACCTCGAGGGGGTTTTTGCGGCGTGTTGCAGTTTTGACAGCCTTTTGGATTGCCCGTAGATAGGTTACATTTTCTTTGATTTTTTCTTCAATTTCACCGCGTAAGATGATATCCCCATGTCCCTGAATGATATTTTCCAACCCCATTTCGTTATATCTCTGAATAGTCTGAATGTATTGATTGGGATTGCCTTCCACGATGAAAGGTAGGGGCATGAATGAATCACCGGTGAAGAGGATGCGGTCTTCTTCGACCAATACCGCGATGCCGTCGTCAGAATGACCCGGGGCAGAGAATAATTTCAAATGCCGTTTCCCGATTTGCAGGGAAAGGGTGCCCTCTCGGAAAGTGATTTGCGGCGGCACGATGGATAATTTCTTGTAGAGCGGGTTTTCCTGGCTGGCAACCTCCAGGGCTTCGGGTGTTCGGTCGATGAGCATCTGACGGCAAAGGTCATGCCCGATGACTGTCGCACCCGGGAAAAAGCAATTGCCCCAACAATGGTCTGCATGGTAATGGGTATTGATCACATACCTAATGGGTAGCTCCAACTTGTTTTCTACGAATTCTCGGATTTCCAAACTTTCCTGGGGCATTAAGGTGTCAATCACAACTGCCCATTGAGGTCCTGCAATCACTCCAGCTGATACCTGAGCATAAGTTTCACTCTGAAACCAATAAACACTTTCAGATACGCGTTCACGTTGCATAATTCCAAAAACCCATTCTGTTTGCTTTGATTAATTCCAGCAAAGAATAGCACAAATCAAATTAAAAGTCAAAAAATAGGTTTTATATACAAGGGGTTAGATGTAAAATTTAGTGAGAATGAGGCTGGCGATGCCTAATATTAACAAACCACCGCCTGATCCAATCAACAGGAAAGTCCAATTGATTGGCACATCATCAGCATGTGGGCTTTCAGTGGTGCTTGTTGGCACTTCCCGCTCTGGATTAGAGGTTGCATCTGTGGATGAAAAATCATCTTGGGTCAGAATGGGCGTTAATGCTTCTTCGATTGGATATGCTTCGATGATCATCGGTGTATTGCCTTCTATTGGATAACTTTCTAAAGAAGGGCTTGGTGTGATCTGCTGGGTCGCACTGATCGGGGTGCCTGTTCTGGTGAGGCTGTAGGTTCGCACCTGAGTTGGACCACCGCTGGGTGTGGCAGTTTTTGGCTGGTAGTAGGGTGTTGGCGAACGGTAGATGTAGGGCGTGCGGGTACGGGTAGGCGTGGGGGTGCGTGTGATGGTCGGCGTACGGGTGATGGTCGGTGTTAGGGTGAGTGTTTTTGTTGGGGTTAAGGTCGTAGTGGGCGTCGCTGTTGAAGTCAGGATGGAAACTGGCCCGTGGGTGCTGATGGTATTTCCAAGGGGGTCTACCACCTGCAATTTGTAATAATAATTGCGGTTGAAAGTGATATTCGTATCTGTGAAGGAATAGATACCACCGACGGATGCATCACCTAAGGCAATGATCTTCGGTGAAATCCGTGAATAAGTTCCTGCTTGTGTGTCACTTCTGAGGATATAAAACCCGCTAACGTTGTTTTCAGCAGTGGTGACCCAATTGAGTTCAATATCTGATCCATCAAATTCTGCTGTGAATTGCGATAAGGTTATTCCCTCAGCAGCCGGTAAGCCTGCTATAAAGGGTGTAAAATTCAGGTCATCAGAAAGGCGGGGGCGGCCGCCATTGTCAATCACAACAAAGATTTCATTTTTAGTCATGTCGCAGATGGTCGTCTGTCCGGTCGCACTGCCTGCTGAAGGTCCCTCTGGGCTTTGACCTGTACGATCCCAACCATCGGTGATGGCGTTGGCGGGGTCAAACCACCATAGCGGATATTTTGTGCTGTCGGATTGGCCGCAATAACTGCTGGATTCGATGGTATTGATGCAGTTTGTATTTAGATCGTATTTGAGGGTGAGGATCAGGTTATCAGCCGCAGCATCATCAGCCAGGAACACATCATAAAAATTGGAACAAGCCTCGATAAACCCCGAACCTGTTTCGAAAAATGGGATGTTCTCTTCAGTACCCTGACCGTGATTGACAATGATGACATCAAAATCTCCGCCCAGTGAATGGCGGACGCCGATTTTGCCATCAAAGTTGTATTTCATGGTGGTGGTGACGCGTTCGCGAAGCGCTTCTACACCGGCAGAACTGGTTGATTGGAGGATAGGTGCGCCTAATTGCTTGCTATTGATGACAGAGCAGTTGATCGCACTATTATAGGCTAATAAACCTTCCCCCCAGAAATTGTGATTAGCCGTGCCCCGGCTACCGCAATCAACGGTATATCCGGTGCGGTTATCGACGATATTATTCGCATAGATGTTGACTGTGCCTGCTGCCGTCCCCGTTCTTTGTAACACTGCGTAATTGACATTGTCCGAAATGTGATTGAAGGCGATTGTTACTTCCCCGTTATTATCATTGATGTAGACAGCCTGATTGCCAAACTCTAGCGTATTATGCTCAATCGTTACATCTGCCGCACTGTCGATCTCGATCAGATTGCGTGAGGGCACAGAGCAATTTCCATCGTTAATGGTTAACGCACGAATGGATCCCCCGTCCGTGATTTTTAGCATAGCATTTGAGCAGGCACTGCCCCCATAGGTGAGGATTGCATCCTCATAGCCGAGAATGTTCAGATTTTTGTCAATCAGTACGGCATGGTCTTTGATAGCATAGCTATCAAGTATGTGGATTGTTGCATTGGGGTCGAGCGCGGAAATGGCATCCCTCAGACCGGTTCCCAATCCGTTGGGGGAATCATCCCCGGAGTTGACGTAGCAGGGTGAAAAACTACCGCAAATCGCAGGTGAATTAGCGACATAGACTGTTGATCCGATGGCTGCCACCGGTATGATCTTTTCGAAAGTGTGTGTTTCATGCCATCCGCCAGAATCTGCTTGAAAGACTTTGACAGTTACGATGCCCTGTGTGTCAGTTGTGCCGTTGATATTGAGAGCAAATTCTAATTGCTCGCTGAGATTTTGTGTCAGGCTGGCATACGCGCCGGTGACAAGGACATCATCTGGATCGCGGTGATCACTGCATACAGATGCGGTTTCGCCCTCTGTGTAAGGCAGCCCCGAAACCTGGCCGCTTGATGAAATCCAACCGTTGGAATAATCTGCCCAGGGGTCAGACCCTGCGCCGGACTGCCCATCTTGTGGGGCATAGACACATAACTGGGTGTTGGGGGTGACCGATGTGTTTGGTGTAGCAGTAAATTCGACTAGAAAATTCAGACGCTGCCCAGCAGCACACCCACCTGTCGGACACGAGTCTGGTGAAGAGAAACTCAACCCATCGCTTAACGCAGTTGTGGTTGACACAGCGAAAAAAAGAGCGCCTGTCAGGATGAGAATGATCAGGATGGTTTTGGAATGCTTGGGCATAAGTGTGAATTCCTTTAAACTTGCCCCCATTATACCATTTGGCTAAAATTTAAAATGTGTCGAAGGTCGTGATCGTTTTATAAAACCTTGCGAATATAATAAGATAGAGAGACAGGTTACACGATTAATATTGGAGTTTGTATGATCTTGAAAACGCTTCTTAAAGCAATCAAACCCTTTCGTCTGATCAGCTTATTAATGACCTATGTTCTGGGATCCGGATTGGTACAGTATGTGCGTCAGATGAGGGATTGGGGAGTTCTTTTTCAGGGAACTGCCTTTATTCTGCTGGTGATTTTAAGTGTAGAGTTTTTGTATTTGATGCAGACGCTTGCTATGCAAAACTCTGATATGGAAAAGTTGGAGAAAAAAGACCTGCGTCTGATCAAGTGGTTGTGCGCGGGACTATCTGCCACGTTCTTAACCGTTGCAACCACGTTGATGGTGCATTGGTTAATAAACGATATCCTCTCACAAAGCCTTTTGGGATTATTCATCCTTTTCCTGTCTGCGGGGGGATTGTATTATTTGACCCGCCTTTTGCCCAAACTTCATGTGTACCAGGTTTTGGTTGAGGCCGTCTTGTTCGTTGGACTTCCGCCAGCGATTGCGTTCTTTCTACAATCTACGGATGCGCATCCATTTCTGATATTATTATCCGTCAGCCTGACGCCGGCTTATGTAGCAATGCGCTTACTCATGCAACTATCGCAGTTTGGAAGGGATCAAAAGCAAGGACGGATCACCATTGTTACACAAGTGGGTTGGGAGAAGGCTATGACCTATCATAACGCCTTCATCTTATTAACCTATCTTTTCCTGGCGTTGATGACACTCTTTGGGTTCCCTTGGTTCTTGTTGTGGCCGGCTTTTCTTTCACTGCCGATTGGATTGCTGGAGATCTGGCTGATGGAGCGCACGCGGCGGGGGGCTAGACCAATTTGGCGGGTGATGTTCTTCGCCACAGCCTGTGTGCTTTTCGTGCCGCTGTATTTACTTTCTTTCAATTTTTGGGTGCGTTAGCGCCTGAGATGACACAAATTGCACTTTGAGGCTAACCTTACATATACAGAATTAAATTAGTTTTTTTATGTGTGTACAAATAATTGATTTGGCATCATGAATATTTTACAATTTTTATAAACAACGAAAAGAGACAGGAGAAAATGATGGTTCTTACAGAAGGTGCAAAAGCACCCCAATTTTCACTCAAGGACAGCCAGGGCGAGGTTCATTCCCTTGCGGATTACGAAGGCCAGACGATCGTGGTCTATTTCTATCCTAAAGACGACACCCCCGGTTGTACAAAGGAAGCCTGTTCATTTCGGGATTCCTATCAGGATTTTAAAGATGCAGGCGTTGAGGTGATCGGCATCAGCCCGGATAATGAAAAATCGCACACCAAGTTCATTAATAAGTATGAGCTTCCGTTTATTTTGCTCTCTGACCCAGACCACAAAGTCTGTGAGGCGTTTGGCGTCTGGGGACCTAAAAAGTACATGGGACGTGAATATGAGGGTGTTCATCGCACCACATTTGTGATCGGACCGGATGGAAAAATCAAGCGTGTTTTTGAGAAGGTTAAGCCTGATGATCACAGCCAGGAAGTGCTTGCTGCTGTAAAATCATAAGGCTTTCAGATTTGTTTAAAGCAAAAAGCTGCCTTACCAGTCGAGGCAGCTTTTGTTTCATAGATTATACCCTGTTATTAATTGTGTATTACGAAAACAAATTGGTTGTTTTGGATTTTACAACAAGCGCAGGATGACGTTACCTTCAGACCAGAGGTCTTCTAGTTGGTAGTATTCTCTTTGTTCCGGTGAGAAAAAGTGCACCACTACATCGCCGTAATCCAGAACAATCCAACCTGAATCAGGATTGCCCTGTGGTTGAGCTGTTTTATGAAATTCCTTCTTCACTTCTCGCCCGACCTGGTTTGATATGCTTTGCAGCATTCTCGAGCTGCTGCCGCTGGCGATCACAAAGTAATCTGTGAAAGAAGCGATCCCTTTAATATCCAGGACGACAATGTCTTCCCCCTTTTTGTTTTCGATAAAATTCGCAATGTTTCTTGCTAAACTTATAGCTTCCAGATGTCACCTCACTGATTTTGTTTGAACAATTCACCTAAGATTATACTTGATTCAGCGGCACTGATAACAAGCGAGTGTAAATTGGCCCTTGCGGGGTCAGTTTGCTCTGAAAAAGATGAATGTTTTCCACGCTGACCTTGCCCAGTGAATCAACATTGAACTGCGATAAAGTTGTGCCGATTTCTTCGGCTGTTTCACGATCCGTTTGAGGGCGCACCCTGGCCAGGGTGAGATGCGGACTGAACCCTCGCCTTTCTGGTTCAAACCCCAATGGCGCAAGATCTCGGTCAATAATGGCGTGAACTTTTTTAATACCGTTTTCACCGGAGATGCCCAGCCAAATGACGCGTGGATGGCGCGGGTTGGGGTACATTCCCATACCTTTGATTTCAATTTCGAAAGAGTGTTGGTCTTTTAAGGAGGATATCAGGGCGGCTTTGACTTCATCGAGCTGGTCAGCCGTGATCTCTCCAAGGAATTTGAGGGTGAGGTGCAGATTTTCAGGTTCAACCCATTTCAAACTTTTTTCCGGCGTTTGCGACTTGAAATACTTCGACACTTTATGTAGTTTTTTAATAATTTCGGGAGGGAATTCAATTGCAATAAACGTCCTCACTTAACAACCTGCCTTTTGAACTTTTAGGGATGGCTCAAGCTTACCATAAATATGGCATTTTCAGTAACCCGATCATACAAATGAGCTTTGATGTTCTTAACATTCGATATCTTTTCAACAATGTTGAATTATGGTATAAGTAGATTACCCTGCTGTGTTCGTGATGCAGCACACCAGTTTTGGGCCAACACCCTTCACGAGTGTCCGATCTCCATCCAGTGACGCGATAGACCTTGTGTCAAGGCGGATCTGATGGGTACGACTAACCTGCTTATGCAGGTTCAAAACTCAGCGGCACACGGCACGGCGGGGTCGTTTGTTTATATCCCTGATTTGTTGTCAAGGATGTACGCTATGACGCCCTGTAAAGGGTGTTATTTATATTTGTAAAAAACGAGGTGACGCTTTTTGAATAAGAATTGTCCGACACACTTCTTGCCCGTTTATGACGGCAGCTTTGGCTGCTAGCCCCTCGTTTTTAGAGGTCGTCCTTTTATAGGGGCGGCCTCGTTTCTTTATCCAACAAAAATATTTGATTAGGTTTAGGGTTGTAGGTTATAATTTTCAAAGGAATATGACAGGCACATAAATATTTGGCTGATGCGATCCAGAAAAACTGCCAGCACATTAAGCAAAGACATCGGTTACACTTGCGACATACTCAGATGGTTGGTTGATATGAAAAGAATTTTCCTCCTTTTGATTCTCACCGTGTTATTGACAGGCTGCAAGTCAGCAGCTTTCGCTGCTGATAGGTTGCCCTGGGTTAGCAATGATGTCGTGTTGTTTAAGGACAATTTTGCAGATCAATCGGGCGGATGGGCAACCCATCACGATGCCGTCAGCTTTTCGGGATATGACTCAGGCGGCTTCAGATTAAGTTCTCAGGTTCCCAATTACCAGTTTTGGAGTGTGCCCGGACTCAATTTTAAGGACTCCTATGTTTTCACCCGAATTGTTAAGTTGGGTGGACCTGATGATAACCTGATGGGCGTAATGTGTCGGTATCAGAATGAAGAAAATTATTATGCGTTGGTGTTCGGAACGGATGGTTACTACGGTATTTATAAAACCATTGATGGAGAACAAAAACTGATCGATCAAGACCATATGGATTTCAGTGAGGTGATTCAGAGGGGCACTCAGGAAAACCGGATCCATGCGGTTTGTAATGGGAATCAGCTTGTGTTAATTGTGAACGATGTTGAGTTGTTGCGCGTGGAAGATGATTCGCTCACGCATGGTGATGTCGGTCTGATTATCGGGAATTTTTCGCAACCCGGCGTTGATGTGCTCTTTGATGATTTTATTGTTCTAAAACCTTAGAGGCATGAAGATATTTTTAGATGTTGTTGGCTGCCGTTTAAACCAGAGTGAAGCTGAAGGTTTCGCCAACGCTTTTCGAGCCTTAGGCCATCAGATTGTGGGGGATGCTGAGGATGCTGACTTAGCCATCGTAAACACCTGTGCTGTCACGGTCAAAGCTGCAGCGGATTCCCGTAAGAAATTGCGCAGAGCCGCCAGAGAAGGCGCGCCGGTTGTGCTGGCTACAGGATGCTGGGCAACGCTTTACCCCGATACAGCCTCCGAGCTTGAGGGTGTAACGGGAGTGATCGTCAACGACGAAAAAGAGCAGCTGGTTTCAAAGGTTTTGGGGCTTAACCCGCAAGATGTCTCACAATTGCAGATGATCAGGGAACCACTCCCTGGCGACCGGGCACGGACACGCGCCTTTATCAGGGTGCAGGAAGGGTGTGACAATCATTGCACATACTGCCTGACCCGGATTGCGCGCGGCAACTCCCATTCACGGCATCTGCAAGATGTGGAAAAAGACATCAGAGCAGCAATCGCTGGTGAGGCACGCGAGGTTGTTCTGACCGGTGTACAGCTTGGTGCATGGGGTAGGGATTTTGAAGAACCCCGTAAATTGAGCGATCTCGTCGAAGGCGTTTTGACGATCACAGGTTTTGATCGGCTGCGCCTGTCATCCATTGAGCCCTGGGATTTTGAACCGGCGATGCTTGAAATGTGGCAGAGTGACCGCTTATGCCGTCATTTGCATATCCCAATGCAATCGGGAAATGACCGTGTGCTAAAGGCGATGGGGCGGCCGATTGCCGCGCAAGGCTTTTTTTCGCTGGTGGAAACCATCCGCAATCGCATCCCTGAGGTTGCCATTACAACGGATGTGATTGTTGGCTTCCCGGGTGAAACACAAGAGGAATTTGAATCCACACGTCGTTTTATCGAAGAGATCAGCTTTGCCGGGGGGCATGTATTCACCTATTCCCCCAGGCCGGGGACAGCGGCGTACAAAATCAAGCCGAGAGTCCCTGTTGCAGAGGCTAAAGAACGCAATGCTGAATTGAGGCGTTTGTTTACGGAAACCGGGTTTGATTACCGCAGCCGGTTTATCGGCCAAACTCTGCCTGTTCTTTGGGAGTCGGGCGAGAAGCGGATAGATGGTACCTGGCGCCTTTCAGGGTTGACGGATAACTACATACGCGTGTTTGCCAGCGCGAAACAGGATTTGTGGAATCATATGACACCTGTGTTGATTGACGGGCACCATCCCGGCAGGGGGGCTTTGATGGGAAAAATAATGGATAGATAGTGTGATTTTCGATATTTTCGGACAGGTGACTTGACGATTTAACTTGTTCTGATACAATCAGAGAGATTAACTCACAGTTACCAGCTTGCCGTTTGACCCTCAGTTGGGCATACGGTATAATTGGTGGCTGTGTTTATTGCGTGAATGCAGTTACAAAAAGAAAATAAATTGAGAGAAAGGACTCATTGAGATGACAAAGCGAACATATCAGCCCAAGCGCCGCCGCCGTGTCCGCGTCCATGGTTTTCGAGCTCGAATGAAATCAAAAGGTGGACAAAACGTACTGAAACGACGTCGTGCTAAGGGCAGACACGAACTTGCTAAAAAAGCAAATAATCATGTGAAAAAGGTACGTTGGTAGGCAATTATTGAGGGCATGTTAAATTCAATGAAGTTTGAGGTGTCCTGCTGAACAGGAAACTGATTGAAGCAAAGTTCTCGATTAACTCGAAGTGAAGATATCAATCGTGTACGTAAGCAAGGAAAATCTTTTGTACACACCGCAATTGTATTGGGTCGTTTACCAAATCAATTAAATGAAAATCGCATAGCAGTCATCGCCGGACGGTCCGTAGGTGGGGCCGTCCAGCGGAATTTAGCCAAAAGACGGATAAGATCAGCGATCCAATCCTTACAAGGGGAATTGAAGCAAGGGTTTGACATGGTAGTCATCGCCCGAAAATCAATTTTAGCGGTTGACTATCCTGCGCTTGTCGATGCGATGCGAAAACTGTTTCAACAAGCGGATTTGATGAAAGATAAGTTCAATTGATAGAGCACAACCAGACTCAGCATGTTCCAGGTTCAGAACCCCGGTTGATGGACCTGCCGTTACGGTTAAAGACACTCCCTCGTTGGATTTTGCTTGCCCTGATTCGTTTCTACCAAAAAGTGATCTCACCCGCGTTGCCTGCCGACACCTGCCGCTTTTATCCAACCTGTTCCCATTATGGGTATCAGGCCATCTACAAATATGGTGCTTTAAAGGGTGGTTGGATGGCAGCCAAACGAGTTGTGCGGTGTAATCCATTTAACCCGGGTGGACATGACCCGGTACCCTGATGTTTTTGAGAAGAGAAAATAAATGAAGAAATCCCGAATTGTTTTATTAACCTTGTTAGCAGGATTAGCCATCCTTCTTGGCGCCTGTGTTCCCGGACCGAGAGTTGTGGGAACCCCAGGTATTTCCGTTTCAGAAGATAGAGTATTCGTCGCCTATCGCAATTTTGTTTACGGTCTAAATGCTGAAACAGGCAATGTGGATTGGTTTTATCCTGAAAAAGCAGACACCCAGGTGGTTTTTTATGCTCAACCGCTAGTGACGGATGATTTTGTTTACATCGGCGATCTGGCGAACGACTTCCATAAATTAGATATTGACTCCGGTGATGCAGTCTGGACTTTCTCTGGTGCAGAAGGTTTTTACATCGGACAGGCAGCCGAAGATGAAGGCATCGTTTATGCGCCATCGAGTGATGGCAACCTGTATGCCTTAAACGAAAATGGTGACCTATTGTGGAAATTCACAACAGATCATTACATTTGGGCACAACCACAAATTTCAGCGGATGCGATCTTTGTCGCATCAATGGACCACAAGGTTTATGCCGTTTCTAAGGATGGGGAAGAGCTATGGTCAAAGGAAATTGGCGCTGCAATGGTTGGGAAACCTCTTTTGAGTGCAGACGGCTCGATGTTGTTTGTGGGATCGATCGGCAAAGAAATGCTGGCTTTGGATGCTGAAAATGGCGAAACATTGTGGTCATTTAATGCCGGCGGCGCGATGGACGGCGTTTGGGGTGATCCGATCCTGGTTGAGAACGCATTATATTTTGCTGACTCTCAAGGTCAAGTGTATTCCCTGGATGCCCAAACCGGTGACCAAATTTGGCAGACGACCTTCGATGGCACAGTCGTTGGCGGTTTGACAGCCACAGAAGACGGCTTTGTTTTGGTGACTGAGGAAGGTGTGGTCAAATCGTTTGACTTTGACGGCAATCCCGGATGGGAAGCGACACTCGATGGAGAAATTTTCCAAGCACCTGCAACAAACGGGGAAATGTTGATTATTGGAACGATCGAAGGCGATAAGCTCGTCTATGCTTTCAATATGTCTGGTGTCCAAATCTGGTCCACAACCCCTGAGAATTAAAGGATAAAACTATGTGGGAAACCATTATTATTCAACCATTTACGAACGTATTATTACTGATCAATTCGCTGGTAGGTAATTTCGGCATTTCGATCATTCTATTCACCATCTTGATTAGATTGCTAACCCATCCTTTAACCGTCAGGCAATTCAAAGCCACCCGTGCAATGCAAGATTTGCAGGAAGACCCGCGCTATAAAAAGATGATGGCGAAGTACAAAGATGATAAAGAGAAATTGGCACAGGAGCAGATGAAGCTCTATAAAGAGCTTGGTGTGAACCCGATGGGATCTTGCTTGCCCACCCTGATCCAATTCCCGCTGATCATTGGTTTATATCAGAGTGTGACGCGTGCTATGGCAGCCTCACCTTATGAACTTTTTAACCTGGAACGAATCATTTACCCCAGGTTAATCAATGCGGCTGAACTTTTGCCACTTCAAAATAAATTCTTATGGATGGACCTTGGTCAACCTGAGCGATTGAATGTGTTTGGCGTTGCTATTCCTTTATTAGCTATTTTAGTCGTCGCAACCACTTTCTTACAATCCAAATTGATCCAACCGCCATCCTCTGGCAACGACCAGGCAGCGATGATGACCAAATCGATGAGCATTTACATGCCTGTACTGATGGGTTTTATGGCCTATTCATTAGCTTCCGGTCTGGCACTTTACTTTTTAGCCAGCAACATTTTTGGGATTGTGCAATATGCGATTTTAGGTCGGGCGAACTGGTCTAACATCTTCCCATTTTTGAAGAAAAAGGAAGAGGATGGCAAGGTGGACAAAGGGAAACCGCAGGTTATTGACGCCAAGATTGAAGACATCCTCGAAGAAGAGGATGAGCCTGAACCCGAGCCGAAAAAAGATACCAGCACCGGTCAACGGACGCTGCCAAAACGGAAACGACCGAAACGCAAGAAGAATCATTAGGAATAATCTCGTCGAACCAGTTTATTATTTGTGAGGGATTTATGTCTGAGGAAAGAACGAAACTGGAAGTGATCGCCCCTTCTATTGAAGAGGCGGTAGAAAAAGGCCTGAGAGAACTTGGGCTGACAGAAGATGATGTTGATGTTGAAGTGCTTGATGAAGGTAAAAAGGGGCTGCTCGGGCTTGGCACACGCCAAGCAAGAATTGCCCTTAAGATCAAATCCGATCGCGAATCTCAGGAACCTAAAGAAGAAGTAACACTTGCGGAAAAGCCAAAGGCACTTCCACTAGAATCAGAAGCTGTAGGTGAAGAACCTGAGGAAGTCAGTATTGCCCGTGAAACGATCAAGATCATCCTCGAAAAAATGCGGGTCAACGCTGATGTGAGCGTGAAACTTGGCGACGGTGATGAAAATCGGATTGCCCCGGTGTTGATCGATATTGAAGGCAATGATCTGAGTTTTTTGATTGGCCGCAAGGCTGAGACCATCAACGCCCTTCAATATATCACCAGCCTGATTGTCGGGCGCGAACTTGGGCGCTGGGTGCCGCTTCAGATCGATGTGCAAAATTATCGCAAGCGCCGCGAAGACGAGTTGCGCAAACTTGCCAGGCGAATTGCTGAGCAGGTGGTCGATACCGGGCGGAAACAGGCTTTGGAACCAATGCCACCCAATGAACGCAGAATTGTCCACATTGAATTAAAGAACAACCCAAATGTGGAAACCGAAAGCGTTGGCGAAGAACCACGCCGCAAGGTGACGATTAGACCGGTGAATTGATCTTAAAATCACCAAAGCAGGTTAGCCGTAAGGACATGCAAGACAAATGAGATTGTCATGCAAGCCCTTGCGGCTTTTTAGTTGCGGTAAAATGATAAGTGGAGGTGCATATGCGAGCGGTTGATATTATTGCGAACAAACGAGATGGAAAAGCCTTAACGAAAGCTGAAATCGATTTCTTCATCAAAGGGTACACATCCGGTGAGATAGCCGATTACCAGGCAGCTGCCTGGGCGATGGCGGTATTGCTGCAAGGGATGACGCCTGAAGAGACCACATATCTCACCTTAGCGATGGCTGAAAGCGGCGATACACTTGATTTGAGCGGTGTGGTTGATATCGCAGTAGATAAGCATTCCTCTGGCGGGGTGGGGGATAAGACTTCGATCGCTGTGGTGCCAATTGTTCGGGCTTGCGGCTTGCCGGTTGGCAAGATGTCTGGACGCGGGTTGGGCTTTAGCGGTGGTACCCTGGATAAACTCGAATCTGTACCGGGTTTCCGTACAGATCTTTCGAAGGATGAATTCCTTGAGCAGTTGGGTTCTTTGGGAATGGTGCTGACTGGACAAAGCCTTGACCTGGCACCCGCAGACGGCAAGTTGTATGCCCTGCGTGATGTGACTGCAACGGTACAATCCATCCCCCTGATTGCCTCATCCATTATGAGCAAGAAGATCGCTGCAGGTGCACAGGCGATAGTGTTGGATGTAAAGACTGGCAACGGTGCTTTCATGCAAACGCTTTATGAGGCTCGTGAGCTGGCAAAATTGATGGTCTCCATTGGAGAATTGAGCGGCAGGGATGTCGCTGCCATCCTCTCAGATATGAACCAGCCCCTCGGTATGGCTGTGGGCAATGCTCTGGAGATGAAAGAAGCAATTTTCACCTTGCAGGGTGAAGGCCCAGACGATTTTCACGAACATTGCCTTGAGATCGCCAGCCAGATGCTCGTCTTAGGGAAAAAGGCAAAAACCAAAACAGAGGCACGGAATATGGCAGAAGATGCCATTTCATCTGGCAAGGGTTTTGAATACCTAAAGAAACTCATCGCCGCACAGGGGGGGGATGTCAGTTTTATCGACCATCCCGAAAAACTACCTGAAGCGCCAATAAAGCATGTGGTAGAAGCCAAGGAAACGGGTTATGTTTCTGAAGTGCATGCCCGAACGGTGGGTGAAACGGCTGTCGTTTTGGGGGCTGGTCGGACGAAAAAGGGAGATGAAATCGATCTTGCAGTGGGGATCATGGTGCATGTCAAAGTTGGTGATCAGGTGCAAGCCGGTCAGCCTCTGTTTGTGATTCATGCCCATGATGAGGCCTCCATTGGAGAAGCTAAAGCTAGCTTGCGGGATGCGGTCAGCATTGTTCCGCAAAAGGTTGATGCGCTGCCCTTGTTCTATGGACTGGTCGACTAAGAGAAGTATTCATGTACGGCACATCAAGCGCTTCAAATTTCTTCAATGCGGGAGAAGACGAACATGTTGAAAAAACAATATTATAAAGATGGTAAGCTGTGCCGGGTGTGGTTTTATCTCCCGGCTGAGCTGCACGCAAACCAGGTTCATCTGGTTGGCGATTTCAATGGTTGGGATGAGACCCAAACCTCAATGAAAAAGAAGATGGACGGTACGTTTTATATTGCGTTGACGCTGGAAACCGGGAAATCCTATCAGTATCGTTACTTGCTTGATGGTGAGAATTGGGAGAACGACTGGGAAGCCGATGGCTATGAACCTAACTCGCTGGGGGAAGAGAATTCAGTCGTCAAAGTGTAAACATATGTTTACTACGATGTAAAGACCTCTGTCGGTTTAGAGGTCTTTTGTTATATAATTTGGTTATGGGCAAATAGAAATGGAGCAGTCGATGGAATCGAAAGATATTTATTTGGCTTTGGCGAGGAAATTGGATTCTTTCCCGCAAGGATTTCCTCATCCTGAAAGCGATGCAGCGTTGGCATTGTTGGCGTATTTATTCACCCCGGAAGAGGCTGCGTTTGGCTCGAAGCTCACATTGACCCATGCATCGTTGGATGAGCTGGTCGGAAAGACAGGAATATCGAAAAGTGACCTGAGGGCATTGATCAAGAGCATGTTGACCAAGGGTCTCGTCAATCTTCGGCAGGGTAAAGGGGGGATGGAAGTTGCTTTGCTGCCATTCATCGTAGGATTTTATGAAAACCAGGTTTACCATCTCGATGAGGCATTTGCCAGGTTGTTTGAGGATTATTTTCATGAAGCTTTGGGTGAGATTCTGGATGTAACCCCTCAATTTCATCGCGTCATCCCGGTCAACCAGACGATTGATGCAAAGATTGAGATCCTCCCGGAACAGAATGTAATCGATTTGTTGTCCAGTAAAAAAGCCTGGGCTGTTCAGGAGTGTGTTTGCCGAAAACAAAAAGCTCTGATTGGTGAGGGTTGTGAACATCCCCTTGAGATGTGCCTGATCATGAGTGACATGCCGAATGTGTTTGATAATATGAGCGACGTTAAAGCTTTGGATCTTGATGGCGCGCTGGCTGTGTTAGACCAGGCAGCAGCCGCCGGATTGGTTCACACGGTGTCAAACAATAAATCGGATATTTCTTATGTGTGTAATTGCTGCACCTGCAGCTGCGGTATCCTGCGGGGGATCGCTGAAGCACATATCGCCAATGTTGTAGCCAAATCAGCTTATGTCGCCCATGTGACGTTTGATGACTGCATCGCTTGCGGAATATGTGAGGAAATGTGCCAGTTTGGGGCAATCCAAATCGCTGATTATGCCGTGATAAACCAGGACATTTGTGTGGGTTGTGGTGTGTGCGCAAAAGCCTGCCCTGAAGAAGCCATCACGCTGGCGCTAAGAGAAAATGGAGATTTGTTGGATGTGCCTGCATCTCACCAGGATTGGTTAGCCCAGCGCGCTCAGGCACGTTCTCTGGAATAGGCGAAGCACCTTGCTACGAGATTGGTTCACCGTTCGTATCAGGTAGAATCAATCAAAGTCAAATTTTTTAGGAGTAAATATGGAAAAAGCGCAAATTGCCGTCGTTGGTTTGGGCGTGATGGGACAAAACCTGGCGTTGAACATCGCCAATAAAGGCTTCCCGGTTGCAGTTTATAACCGAACAGAGGCAAAGACCACCGAGTTTATCGAAGGGCCTGCGAAGGGAAAGAAGATTGTTGGTACCTATTCTTACGCCGAGCTGGCAAAATCGCTTGAAAAACCCCGCCGGATCATGTTGATGGTCAAAGCAGGGCCGGCTGTGGACGCGGTGATCGATCAAATCAAACCGTATCTTGAATCTGGGGATATTTTGATCGATGGCGGAAATTCTTTTTTTGAGGATTCCGAACGCAGAAATAAGACCTTAACCGCTGAAGGTTTCATGTTTGTGGGTGCTGGTGTTTCTGGCGGTGAAGAAGGCGCTTTGCATGGGCCGAGTATTATGCCCGGGGGGAACCGGAGAGCCTGGGAAGCGCTCAAGGACATTTTTGTGGCTGCAGCAGCAAAAGCCGAAGACGGTGAACCCTGTGTCGACTATATGGGGCCGCGTGGGGCAGGCCATTATGTTAAGATGGTGCATAATGGGATTGAATATGCGATCATGCAGCTGATCGCTGAAATTTATGACGTGCTGCATCGCGGCTTAGGGATGCCAGAGGCTGAATTGGGTGAGATTTTCAGCCAGTGGAATGCCGGCAGCCTTTCTTCTTACCTCATGGAAATAACCGCTGTAATTCTCAAAACCAAGGATGATCAAACAGGAAAACTCATTCTCGAGGTTATTCTGGACGAGGCTAAACAAAAGGGCACCGGTAAGTGGACCAGCCAGAACGCGTATGATCTTGGTGCAGCAACCCACGCGATCAACGCCGCAGTTTCCAGCCGGATCATTTCTGGCATGAAGGAACAGCGTGTAGAAGCCAGCAAGGTTCTCAAAGGTCCCGAACCGGTGTTTCGTGGAGACCATCAGCAGTTAATTGATGCGGCTAAAGAAGCGCTTTACGCTGGTGTGATCCTTTCGTATGCACAGGGGTTCAGCCTGATGGGGCTGGCTTCGCAGGAATATGCCTATGAATTTGATATGAAACGCATTGCCAAGATTTGGCGGGCTGGCTGCATCATCAGGGCAGATTTACTGGACGATATTATGGATGCGTATGACCGCAACAATGCCTTGGAACATTTACTGATGGACCGGCATTTCCAGGAAATTGTCATGCCAAGGCAAGGCGCATTGCGCTACTTCATCACCACTGCTATTGGGATGGGGATCCCGGTATACGCGATGAGTGCTGTGTTAGGCTACTTTGATGCCTTCAGGACGGCGCGACTGCCTGCTAACCTGACCCAGGCGCAGCGTGATTATTTTGGCGCTCACACTTATCGCCGGTTGGACAAAGAAGGTTCATTCCACACGGAGTGGCTGGGGTAACAGCCATTCGAAGGCAGAATCATAAAGCGGTGCTCATTTTGGGCACCGCTTTTTTATGGCATTACAACTTCTTGTTTGCAAATTTGTTTTAAAGGCAAAATATTCTTCTTAGAGATAAAAATCGACTGCTTTGCCTTCTGCGTATTCCAATGCCGAACGCACAACTTCGTTATAGGTTGGGTGGGCATGGATGATCTTGGCGACCTGGTCAACATCTGTCTTGAGGGCGATCATATTGGTCAGCTCTTGCTGGATTTCGGAGACCATATAGCCAATAGCCTGGGCAGCGATCAGCTTATTATTGCGCAGCCAAAGTTTGATAAAGCCCTCGGGGTGCTCCTCGATGTTGGCGCGCAGGTTGACGGCAAAGGGGATTTTTACCACGGTCACGTCCGACAGGTCTTCGGGCACCTGGCCGATGCTGAAAATTTCAGGGATGCTGTACACAATCGCGGGGACAACGTTATAATCCATTAGCCGGGGTTCACTGCCATTGCGCATGATATTTTCAGCACAAATGATCCCCTGTTGAATGCCGCAGTGGGCAAGAATTGATTTACCGGTGGCATCCCCGACCGCCCAAATTCCTTTGACAGAGGTTTCAAGCGTGTCATCCACATCAATTCCGCGGCGTGTGTAGGATAAGCTAAGTTGTTGATAAAGTTCCTCTTGCAAAACGGCTGTTCTGCCGATGGCAATCAGGTTCATTTTGGAGCGGATTTCAACTTCTTCACCTGAATCCTGGTTAATTGCTTTCAGGACACCATCCTTTAAAGAAGTCACTTTGTGGTTTGTGAGGATATTAACTCCGTTACCCTCCATGATTTTTGTGATCTCGGCAGAAATATCCGGGTCCATCATCGCTAAAACCCTTGGGAGTAATTCAACGATGGTAACCTTGCTGCCAAGGTTGGAGAAGATGGTGGCAAATTCCAGCCCAATCACACCGCCGCCTACGATGGTCAGCGTTTCGGGCAGTTCTTCGATGGTGATCAAGTTGTGGCTGCTGACAATAGTCGAGTCGTTTTCGTCAATGAAGGGGGGTATCAGAGGTTTAGACCCGGTCGCCAGGACGATATTCCTGGTATGAAGGAAGGCTTCTTCACCTGAGTATTCCATTTGATAGGTGTCGTTGTTGAAATTCCCGTAACGCACGCGGACTACATCGGGCGTATTGATCACTGCCTCGCCCTGGTAAATATCCACATTGTGATGGTTTAAGAGATCCGTGATTGAGTGGCGGGTGTTTAGCACGACTTTCTTGCGGCGTTCTGCGATCATTGGGAAGTCAATTTGCATCCCGGAGACTCTAATGCCATAATGTGCGCTATTTTCAACTTCATATGCGACCTTGGCTGATTCGATCATCGCCTTGCTGGGCGTACAGCCCCAGTTCGTGCAGATCCCCCCGATGTAATCCCGTTCCACAATAGCAACCTTACCGCCGAGCTCTGCAATTCTGACGGCACAGGTATGCCCAGCTGGTCCGGCGCCGATAATTACTGCATCATATTCTTTCATGGTATCTTTCCTTTAATTTATTGTTGAATTTTCAAACTTATACATGACAATTATAATCCAATATAGGGGATTAATACAAGCTCTGATGAATAAGTCAGACTGATAAATATATGAATAATTACATCATTAACCTGGAATTCATATATTGTTAAATTGCGCTTGTTTGCCTGTTAAATCAAATTTGATATGATGTAGTTGTCGGATAAATTCTTATTACATTCTCATAAAGGAGAAAAATGCGTCGAAATTTGCTTGTTTCATTGATCCTCGTTTTGTTGATGGGGCTGATGATTTCAGCCTGCGCACCTGATTTCAGCGTTGCGCCAGAAGAATCTGAACTGGTCGGTGAAAGTTCTTCTGAGGAACAACCTAAAGCAGGCCTTGAGGGGCAGATTCAGATTGCTGGTTCAACCACTGTTCAACCCCTTTCGGAGGTCCTGGCGGAAGCGTTCATGGCTGAAAATCCAGGTGTGACAATTGAGGTTCAGGGGGGCGGGTCCAGCGTGGGTGTGACTTCCTCAGGTGAAGGGACCGTTTCTATCGGAAATGCCTCTCGCAACGTGAAGGAATCGGAATTTGAAACCTTCCCAGGTCTTCAGGTATACACCATTGCCTATGACGGCATAGCCATTGCCACGAATCCAGAGCTTTCCCTGCCATCATTAACCGTTGACCAGGTGAAACAGATCTTCGCTGGCGTGATCACCAATTATTCCGAAGTAGGTGGTCCGGATGGTGAGATCATCGTTGTTTCACGTGAAGAAGGGTCTGGCACACGGGCTGCCTTTGAAGAACTGGTGATGCAATCAGGCGAAACGGAAGCCCTCATCGCAGAAAATGCACTTTTGCAGCAATCGAATGGACAGATTCGTACGACCATTGCAACCACACCCAATGCCATCGGTTACCTTTCATTTGGTTTCCTTGATGAAAGTGTCAATACGGTTGCAATTGATGGCGTAGAGCCAACCGTGGAAAATGTCAAATCTGGCGATTATTCGATCTTTCGCCCTTTGAACATGTTGACGAACGGTGAACCGGATGCCCTCGCCAAAGCCTTCCTCGATTTCATTTTGAGCGATGCTGGGCAGGCAATTGTGGCAGAAGAATATATTACGGTAAAATAGTTTCGGCAAAATTGTTCTCTGTTTGTTAGTGAAAAGCTTACTCATATTGAAGGCGCATAATCATGTGCCTTCAATATGGAAATTGTAAAGAACTATGGCACAACAAATAAACAATGACAAGTTAGATCGACCAATTTACGTCAAAATTATTGTCAAATCACTCTCAGTAATTTTAGGATTAGCTGCAGTTGCTGCAATAGCATTTGTAGCTATTTTGTTTATTGCACCAGATATGCTTGCGCGTATTGGCCTCAGCGAATTGCTTTCCATGCGGATCCAATACGGATTCGGAGCGTTGGTTGGCGGCGCGCTTTTTGGATGGATGGCGCGTGGGATGTGGCGTTATAAGAATTGGGTCAGGGTGGTTTTGCTGGCTGGATTGATGATTTTTATTTTTTATTATTTTGTGGTGATTGTGTTTGCGGTTTCATCGACCATTTTTGAGGGTGAACAAGTGGTTTCAGCCTCTGCTATTTTACGTGTGGCAGGGCAGGGGTTGCTGTTTTTCATCCTCAATGCAATCGTGCCAGGGCTGGTGCTCTTTGCCTTGATGAAGACGGGGCAATATTTTGAAGAGAACCCAAAGCAGCGTGAATTTGTTGATAGAACCATGCGTTATGTGTTATTGGGTACGGCACTGAGCTGCATCATTATTGTGTTTTTGATCTTCATTTTTACGATGACAGAGGCTTGGCCGGCGATTGAAGAAATCGGCTTGAGTGATATGCTGTTGGGGACAATTTGGCGTCCAGGCTCCATCATCGGGAATGACGAAGCGCAATTAGGCCTTCTGCCAATGATCTTTGGATCGATCTTGAGTACCTTCGGCGCAGTTGTGATTGGTGTGCCCCTCTCAATCGGGACTGCAATCTTGCTGGCGGAAGTTGCACCGCAAGCGGTTAGAGATATATTGCGTCCGGCGATCGAACTATTAGCAGGTATTCCCTCGGTGGTATATGGCTTGTTTGGTATGGTGGTTTTGGCACCCCTAATCCGCAAGATTGATGTCCCTCACAACACCGGTTTTGGCCTGTTGAACGCTTCAATCATCCTGGCGGTGATGATCATCCCGACGATTACGAATATTGCTGAAGATGCAATCCGCGCTGTTCCAAGGGAGTATAAGGAAGGTTCACTGGCATTGGGCGGCACCCATTGGCAGACAATTGTCAGATCAATCCTGCCGGCAGCACGCTCGGGCATTATCGCGGCCATCATTCTCGGTATTGGACGTGCATTGGGCGAAACCATGGCTATGATCATGGTGATTGGGAATTCAATCGCAATGCCCCAACCGCTGACCGATAACCCCCTGACATTGTTTTTAAATACCGCCCGAACACTGACAGGTAATATTGCTGTGGAGATCAATTATGCAGCAGGTGCGCACCGCTCGGCTTTGTTCTTCACAGGTGTGCTGCTTTTTATCATGATCATGCTGGTCAATAGTTCAGCACGGCTCTTTTTAAAGTCGAAACAGGAGCATTAGGATGACTTCTGAGTTTGATTCAATCATTCAAAATGCGAAAAACAAGCGCAATCTGAAGCGTCAAAATAATATTCAGCTTGTCGGTTACGGTCTGGTTTGGTTGTGCGGTTTTATAGCGCTTGCAGCAGTCTTTTGGATCATCGGCTATGTGCTTTCTCAGGGATTACGGGTGATCGACCTGGCATTTCTGACGACGCGGCCTGCCGGTGGTGTTTCTGGTGAGGGCGGCATGTCCACCACGATTGTGACCACGCTTTACCTCGTGGTACTGACGATTGTAATAGCCACACCTTTGGGCATTGGCGCCGCAATCTACCTTGTGGAGTATGCCGGTGATGCCTCACGGGAGAGTAAAGCGGTGGCGTTGCTGGTGCGTGCAGCGAGAACGGGTGTGGAGATTTTGGCAGGGGTTCCTTCGATTATTTTTGGTTTATTTGGCTTTGCTCTGTTTGTGTTGTATCTCAAACTTGGGTTTTCGCTGTTATCAGCATCCCTGTCAGGCGCCGCACTGGTTTTACCGACGATCATCCGCACCAGTGAAGAAGCGCTATTGACAGTTCCCAGGTCTTACCGAGAAGCAAGTCTCTCGCTGGGTGCGACCAAGTGGCATACGATATTTAATGTCATCCTTCCTTCAGCTTTGCCCGGGATTGTTACCGGGATCGTGTTGAGTGTGGGGCGGATCATCGCTGAAACAGCAATTTTTTGGGTCACCTTGGGCGGCAGTTATCATTTGCCGAAGTCGATCATAAATTCAGGGCGGTCCATGGCGCTGCATGTGTATATGCTGGCATCCGAAACCCGTGCCTTTGATAAAGCGATGGGTACGGCTTCTATTCTGATTATTACAATTATCCTGTTGAACCTACGGATTAACCGCCTGTCACGCAGATTAACAAGCCGATTATCTGGAAACCAGTAAACCGATGGCGAATCTAACCGAAAATAAGTTCACGACTGAGAAACTTCAAATCGCTTATGGTGATTTTGTTGCCGTCAAGGGTGTCTCACTTGAGATAAAAGCGAATGCTGTCACTTCGATCATTGGTCCTTCAGGTTGTGGCAAGTCCACAGTCCTGAGGGCTTTCAACCGGATGAATGATTTGATCCCAAAGGTCGAAACAGGGGGCACCATCCTGAAGGATGGAGTGGATATCCGCCAGGTGGATATTGTCACACTGCGAAAATCTGTTGGTATGATCTTTCAGCGACCAAATCCCTTTCCAAAATCGATCTTTGAGAATGTGGCTTACGGTCCACGGGCGCATGGCTTAAAATCTATATCAGAATTGTCAGAGATCGTGGAAAGAAGTCTGCGCCAGGCTGCGTTGTGGGATGAGGTAAAGGACACGCTGGATAAGTCGGCGCTTGCTCTTTCAGGCGGGCAACAGCAGCGTTTGTGCATTGCACGCGCCCTGGCTGTTTCGCCGGATGTGCTATTGATGGATGAGCCAGCTTCAGCCTTGGATCCAATTTCGACTTTAAAAATTGAGGAATTAATCCAGTCGTTGAAGGAGGACTTTACTATCATCATCGTCACGCACAACATGCAGCAGGCAGCCCGAGCTTCGGATTTTACAGCGTTTTTTAATATGGATGAGGATCGCGCAGGTTACCTGGTGGAATTTGGCGAAACATCGGAGATGTTCACCTTCCCGGAGCAGAAATTGACTGAAGACTATATCTCAGGTCGATTCGGGTAGTCATTTCTCTGACGTTTTCAAAAACTGATTTTTTAGATTAGTGGGGCTTAAGTTGGAAAAACAAGTAATTAATCACAATAATGTATAATGTAAATCAACCAAAAAAATTAGTTTGACCATGATAATTTCTTGGGACGGCAACTTAAATTATGAGATTGGAGTAATGATGGATCTTGCAAGCATATTAATTCAATTGATTGGCGGCGTGGCTGGCAGCAAGGGCATTACCCGAATATTTAAAAAGCTCAGCTCTGGGCCGATCCTTGATGTCATTCTCGGCCTTGCGGGTGGTTTTGGCGGTGCACAACTGGCAGGGCTGATCCCCGGCCTCGATGCAGGCGGCATGGATCTTGGCAGCGTCTTGATAAACTTGTTAGCCGGCGGGATTGGCGGCGGTGCGTTAACGGCCATTGGCGGTCTGATCACTCAGGTAATCAAGAAATAAATTTAACACAAGCATCATTGAGATATAATAAAAAATGCAGGCCAGAATTAATTTTGGCTTGCATTTTGTTTGTTTATCATTGCGGATATTACCAGATTTATTTAGCAATAGATTTCAGCGAAATTGAATATGTTTCAGAATGGGGGTTAACAATCCTTCTTCTTCGACTTGGATGATATGGTTAGCACGATCACGGATCGCAGGCAGCGCGGTTGAGGGTGCATAGCTGATATCTCCGATATCGAATAGGGCAAGATCATTTTCTGCATCACCTGCCACGATGATTGGTAGTTCGTTTAAACCCATGGCATTGAGCAGTGTGTGTAATGTTTTTGCTTTTGTGATCCCGCTAGGATTGATTTCGAAAGCATATGGCAGGCTGTAAGCGCATTGAATGGGTAAACTTTCTGCTTGAAGTTGTATCTCGTGGAGCAGGTGTGGGTCTGAGTCGAGCACTTCAACTTTGATGATTTTTTCGGGGATATCGTAGATATGGCTTGCCCGAGCATTCAGATGGTGTATGCTGGCGATATGTTCAGTAAATGGGGTGCAATTCAGGATATAACCCGAAGTTTGCGAGAAAAATATAAACCCTGTTCGTGGAAATGCCTGGGCAAGATTGATTAATGTTACACGCGTATTGGAGGAAAATGGATGCTGAACGCAGACGATTTCACCAGGTAAATATGCAATGCCGCCATTCATAAAAACCCCTGGAAGGGCGAGCGGTGTTTCTGTAAACAACCCCAATTCGTGCAGGATGCCCTTAGCGGAAGGCAGCGTGCGGCCGGTCGTCAGGATAAGTTGTATTACCTTGGGGATCTGACCTAAAATTCCGGCATCCTTTGGGTGCAAGTGTTTATCCCTATCGATTAAGGTGCCGTCAATATCCAGGCATAAAATGAATTGAGTGGATTTCATATTAAGGTGAAACCTTTTATGAACAGGTGATGATGAGTCCCAATGTTTAATTTTTCCATCTGCATCCTTTGGTGATGATCAAGTACCGAAAAGGTTGGCGGGTTGCCCCTGTGTATCTGTTTCATAAATAAATACATCCCCGGCATGAGGCTGACTTTGCAGTTCGTTTTTTGATAACCCTGACCGAGCACTGGTGATGATTAACTGATTTAACTTTTCTCCGCCAAAGCAGCAGGAGGTCACCCGTTGGGCAGGAACCTTGACCTGCATGATGGGTTTTCCCTGTGGACTGTAGCGGACCACCTGCCAACCATTCCATTGTGCGCCCCAAATACAACCCTCGGCATCTACACATAAGCCGTCCGGCACAATCCCACTGCCGTCAACGGGCAGTTGGATTAGAGGGCGCTGATTTACGATCTCCCCAGTTTCTATATCGTAATCGAAAGCAAAGATGGTGTGCTGTAGGGTATCGGTGTAAATCATCGTCTTACGGTCAGGGCTCCAATCCAATCCATTTGATATGCCAATATGATGCAGGATCGTGTGTTGGCTTCCATCCGGGTCAAGCCGGTAGAGCTTACCTTCCCGGTTCTCTATGTCCATACTGCCGGCAAAGAAACGGCCGCCCGGGTCAACCTTCCCGTCATTCAGCCGCACACCTGGTCGCTCGGGGAGCGGGTTCCAAAGCACATCAACGCCTGGCTGATCTTCAGCCCAAATGCTAAATCCTTCTGCTGTAGCCAGAACAAATCCCCCGCTTTGCCTAAATGCAAAAGCACCAATCATTGTTTCGAAGTGGAACTTTTGGTAACCTGAAAAATCTTCAGCGGCTTTGTAGAGGTCTCCGGATTCAATATCAACCCAGTAGAGACGGTATTCGGTTGGATGCCAGAGCGGTCCTTCGCCTAAAGTATTCTTTACATGAAAGAGCGGCACTGCTTCAACGGATTTCATGCTCATTCCTCAATTTTTGGGATAACACACAGGAATCCGAGAGTTGAATCCCCAATGTTGACCAGTTGGTGACGATCATTCCCTTCCACAAACACGGAATCCAGCGGACCGAGCTCGTGAAACTCCTGATTGACCATCAACCTGGCTTTCCCGTGCAGAATCACCATCCCGTGTTCATGAGGATGTTGATGGTCAAAAGTGCGTTCATTGACTGGCACCTGGAAGTAGCGGATCACAAATGTGGGTGCCCCATCATCTGGCCCGACTAAAACATGTTTGATGATGCCGTGCACATCGGGCGTATTGATCTCTACAGGAGAGACGCCTTCCCAGGCGTATTCCTCTTGTGGGGTGGAACCGGTGAACCGGTGGATTTTTGACATAAATTCCTCCTTAGAACCAAAGCTATTGCGAATTATTATAACGCTCTTATCGGTCCGCAAATCAGAAACGAAATATGATTATAATTCCTAATGATCCATTGCATCATAACCTGGAGGATATATGATTCACCCTGATTTACCCTTGATCGACCTGCATCGCCATTTAGATGGGAACGTGCGCCTTGAGACGATGATTGACCTGGCGAAGCAGCACGACATCCATCTGCCGGCGGACAACGTTGACGCGTTACGCCCTTTTGTCCAGGTGACGAAACCCCTCACGGATATCATGGCTTATTTTCAGAAGTTCGAAATGCTAACATCGATTTTTGTTGATTATGATGCTTGCCGCCGGGTGGCTTATGAAAATGTTTTGGATGCTGCTAAGGAGGGAATTGATTACATTGAACTGCGTTTCAGCCCCGTATTTATGGCTGAACCGCATGGGCTTAATCCGGTTGGGGTGGTAGAAGCAGTGATTGCTGGGATTGATCAGGGCAGACGTGAGATGCCAAAAACGAAGGTCAACCTGATCGGCATCATCAGCCGGACCTATGGTGTGGAGGTGGGCTTTAAGGAACTCAATGCTTTACTTAAATTCCGGGATGAGATTGTCGGCCTTGACCTGGCAGGCGATGAGGCGAATTATCCGGCGATATTGTTTGTTGAACATTTCAAGTTAGCGCGGGACGCAGGCTGGGGAGTAACCGTTCACGCTGGTGAGTCGGATGGCCCGGAGAGCGTCTGGCATGCGATCCGCGATCTGGGAGCGAATAGGATCGGCCATGCTGTGCGAATTTTGGAGGACCCAGCATTGGTGGACGATATGCGTGAGCGCGGCATTGGGATCGAAGCGAACCTTACCAGCAATGTGCACACCAACACCGTACCCAGTTATGAGGCGCACCCTCTTAAGGCGCAGTTAGACCTGGAATTGCTGGCGACGATCAATACTGATGATCCTGGAATCAGCCCGGTAACACTGGCGCATGAGTTTACAGTCGCAGCCATGGCGGCGGGACTGACTCCAGCAGATACCCATAAAGCTCAACAGAATGCTCTGACGGTTGCGTTTCTTTCGAAAGATGAAAAAGCTGCACTGTTAACAAGTGTCCGAAACTAGTGTGTTATTTATAAAAAAATTATTGAAAATTCGAGAATTTGCTTCGTTAAGTTTATTTTTTTACAAAGGGAGAGGACCGGGAGATGGATATTGTATTGTGGGTTTTATTGGGCATTTTAGGGCTTGCGGTCTTGTATTTCCTTGTGGGTTTGATTGCAGCGGTAACCATGACAAAGGTGGGTCCGCACCCGCAATATGACCATACACCGCAAGATTATGGATTAGACTACCAGCATGTGCAGTTTGAGTCGCGGGTTGATGGCTTAAAGTTATCTGCGTGGTATCTCCCTCATGACGGTGCTGATCGGGCAATGATTCTTGTGCATGGGAGGGATGCCAGTAAGCAAAATGCGATCACTGGAAAGCTGCCAGAACTAGCGAGCGAAATTTATCAGGCAGGTTTGGCTGTGTTGATGCTGGACATGCGTGGACATGGTGAAAGCGAGGGCAAGCGCTATACCTGGGGTGTGTTCGAACGCTTTGATGTGTTAGGCGCCGTGGACTTTTTGCTTGAAAAAGGATTTCAGCCAGGCAACATCGGTGCTTTGGGGATATCTTTAGGCGGTTCAGCCGTGATTGGCGCAGCGCATGTTGATCAAGCGATTGGTGCTGTGGTGCTGGAGAGTACCTTTGCTGACCTTAGCGCGCTGGTTAAACCGAATTGGCGGACCGAGAGCGGCTTGCCCTTGTACTTTTTGCAGGGGGCCTTTTGGATGTGGCAGGTCTTATTCCGTTTTGACCTGCGCAAAGTGAAACCCATGAATGAGCTGGCTGATATGCCGCCAAGACCGACATTGATCATGCACAGCAAATCCGATGAAACCATACCGGTCATCCATGGCCGCCAGCTGGCTGAGAAAGTACCGCATGCACAATTTGTCCAGTTCGAAAACTGCGAACATGCAGAGCTATTTCGGGACGACCCTGAAAGATATAAAGAGGCACTCATATCATTTATAAATGAAAAGTGGGGTGAAGCTTAGGGGTTTGAAGCTGGCTCGGGCGAGTGCTTTCTGGTTTTCAGTGTATAAGCCTGTATTTGATTATGTTGGGGGTTTGTCGTATCTTTAAGAGTGAGGTAAATATGACTGAAACACTCAACTATTCGTTAATCAAGAAAGATGGTAGTTTCGAATTACGTCTTTATCCTGCCCATATTAAGGCAGAAGTACATTTCACTGATAAGTCTTATCAGAGAGCCATTTATGATGGGTTCAGGGTTCTTGCGGGTTATATCTTTGGAGGAAACATGGGTGCTTCAGAGATCTCAATGACCAGTCCCGTGCAGGTTTCAAAATCGAGTCAGATTGCGATGACCACCCCAGTTTTGACAGAAGGTGATGAGGATTTTTCGGTTGCGTTTATCATGCCCTCAGAATATACCATGGAGACTCTCCCAAAACCTACAAATCCCGACATCCGCATCATCCAAAATGAGGGACATTACATGGCAGCGTTCCGATTCTCAGGTTATTTTAGTCATACAAAAGTGAGAAAGGCTCAAGATCGTTTGAAGGCATGGCTGGAGGATGAGGATCTTTCAGCTATTGGGGATTTCATTGCGGCGCGGTATGATCCACCTTGGGTTCCCTGGTTTATGGCGCGCAATGAGGTTTTAATCAAGGTCAATACCGATCCAAACCTGGCTACTGCAGAAGGCGTAAAAAGTGAATAGAGATTTTCGGTGATTGTTTATAGTGTTTTATATGTTGAAACGATAGGCGGTATAAGTGAAAAGTTTTCGATTATCGGTGATAGGTGTATTGATTGCATTGATTGTATCTGCCTGCGGGGTAATAGAGTCTGGCGTGAACAATCAAACGGAAGAAGATAAAGAAGAGGTGGTTTCAATGACAGATAATGGCTACGATCCAACATATACCCAACGGGATGGGATCGATGTGATTTACCTGGCGGGTGGATGTTTTTGGGGTACGGAAAAATTAATGGAGTCCATCCCTGGTGTGGTTGATGTCGTCAGCGGGTATGCCAATGGCAACCCGGATTTGGTACCCGATTATGGGAAAGTGGTTTCGGGTAATACTGGCTACCGTGAGACGGTGCGAGTGGAATATGACCCGGATGTGGTCAGCCTGGATGCAATATTGTTTGCTTACTTTTATGTAATTGACCCCACGATTGAGAATGCGCAGGGCAATGACCGCGGCACGCAATATCAGACGGGTGTGTATTATATGGATGAAGCAAGTCAGACCATTGTGAATCGGATTGCAGCAATTGAACGAGCGCGGTCTGAAGCATTTGTTGTAGAGATCGAACCTCTGGAACGCTTTTATGACGCTGAAGAATATCATCAGGACTATCTGGATAAAAATCCATATGGTTATTGTCATATTTCCCCGAATGAAATTCGGGTTGTGAGTGAGGCGATCATTGATCCTGGCGACTATCCGCTGCCATCGGATGAGGAAATTAAGGAGAAGCTTACAGATCTACATTATAATGTTACGCAAAATGCCGATACTGAGCAGCCCTTCAATAATGAGTATTGGGACAACCACGCAGACGGTATCTACATCGATGTGGTTACTGGCGAACCGTTGTTTTCCTCTCGGGACAAATTCGACAGCGGAACGGGATGGCC